>JGI24723J26617_10001619_pt1 | contig 19462 bp, 17 predicted proteins | sample Cruoilmetagenom6_FD_26617 | JGI IMG/M metagenome (IMG submission 26617)
CTTAATAAAATAAAAGAAAGAGAAGCACGTCAGAAAGCTTTAGCAGATAGAAAAAATAAAATTTTAGAAGAACGTAAAAAAGCACGTGAAGAGCGAGAAAGACAAGTAAAAAGACTAGATTCTATCGCTAAATCCAAGAAAAACGGAGANAACTAGAAGTAAACAATTAATAATTTATAACACACAAATACAATTTAGAAAAATGAAACATTTAAAAACTTTATTATTTGCATCGGTACTTTTTATAGGAGCTACAAGTCTTACAGCTGCTCAAAGTCAAATTGCTCATATTAATAAGCAAGAATTAATTAAATCTATGCCAGCTTATACNCAAGCACANATAGATATTGAAAAGATGGGTAAAACTTATGAAGCTGAAATTCAAAATTCACTTAAAGAGTTAGACAAAAAATTAAAGCAATATACAGCNGAAGAGCCTACAAAGACTAATGAAGAGAATCAAGCACGTATGCAAGAGGTTGAAGGTATCAAGCAGAGCTTAGGAGAATACCAACAACAAGCTCAAAAAAGCTTACAAGAAAAAGAATTTAATCTTTTAAAGCCTATCGTTGAAAAAGCAGACAATGCGATTAAAGCTGTGGCTAAAGCACAAGGATTTCAATATGTTGTAGATTCTGCAATGTTAATTGTAGCAGATGGTAAAGACCTTATGGCAGATGTTAAAAAACAATTAGGAATGTAATCCTAATTAAAAAAAAATAAACATTTAGAAAGTCGCTTATTAATAAGCGACTTTTTATTTTTGTATACATGAGTAAAAAAAGCATAGGTATATTTGATTCGGGTATTGGAGGTACATCTATCTTCAAGGAGATTTATACGCTTTTACCAAATGAAAATTACATCTATTTAGCCGATAGTAAAAATGCACCTTACGGGAATAAAACAAGCCAAGACATTCTCAAGCTAAGTATTAAAAATACCGAATATCTTATAAGTAAAGGTTGTAAAATCATTATTGTGGCTTGTAATACTGCTACAACAAATGCCATTTCTTATCTAAGAAAAAACTACAGCATTCCTTTTATTGGTATAGAACCGGCAATAAAGCCAGCAGCTCTAAATACTAAAACTAAGGTCATAGGTATTTTAGCAACAAAAGGAACTTTAAGTAGTCAACTTTTTCACCAAACAACAGATTTATATACTAATAGTATAAAAGTGATTGAGCAAGTAGGTGAAGGTATTGTGCCATTAATAGAATCTGGTAGGCTAAACTCGATTGAAATGCAGGTATTGCTAGAGGCCTATTTAAAACCGATGTTAGAGCAAAATATTGATTATTTGGTTCTAGGCTGTACACATTACCCGTACCTTATTCCTATGCTCACTAAAATGCTTCCAGAGCATATAAAAATTATTGATTCGGGTTTGGCGGTAGCAAAACAGACACAAATAATTTTATCGGATAAAAATTTATTAAACAATTCTGAGTTAAATCCAACGATACATTTATTTTCTAACGGTAATGTGGCAGTTTTAAATTCAATTTTAGATCAACAATTTAATGCGACTTATTTAGATTTTTAGTAAGGTTTCNTTTTTAAAGTATACTAATCTATTATGAAATTACTATTTGTTTATAATGCTAANTCAGGGGCGTTAAATGCATTGTTNGATGCAGGACATAAGCTTTTTAGTCCTTCAACCTATAAATGTAGTTTGTGTGCCTTGACACATGATGCATTTACAGAAAATACAATTTGGAAGAACTTTAGGTCAGAAAATCATTTTAAAATGGAATTTTATCATAAAGATGAGTTTGAAGCAAAATTTCCTAGTGTAAAAATGATGTATCCAACCATTCTTAAGTTAGAAGGTNATGAGCTAACAACGGTTTTAAATCCAGATGTCTTAAAAGAGATTTCAAATGTTGAAGGCTTAATTGAACGCTTAAAACGAGANGTTTAATATAGATAAGGTGTTCAGCTTTTTAGANGCTCAAAATTACTCCTTAAACCAACTTGAATATTCTACATAGTTATTAGCGATTCTATCAATTTCACCTGAAATTAATTCTTTGCTAATGTCCTTTACTTTTTTTGCAGGTACTCCAGCATAGATGCTTCCAGATTCTACAATGGTATTTTTAGTTAATACAGCACCTGCAGCGACAATACTATTGCTTTCAACAATACAATCGTCCATAATAATACTTCCCATACCAATAAGCACATTATCTTTTATAGTACAACCATGCACTATGGCATTATGACCTATAGATACATTATTACCAATGGTTGTTGGTGATTTTTTATATGTTGCATGAATCACTGCGCCATCTTGTATATTTACCTTGTTGCCCATTTTTATAAAATGTACATCACCTCGGATTACGGCGTTAAACCATACGCTACATTCTTTTCCCATAGAAACTTCTCCAGCAATAGTTGCATTTTCTGCTACGTAGCAATCTTTTGGAATTTGTGGATGTTTTCCTTTAACAGGTTTTATAATTGGCATAATTTAGTTTTATATTATAAGTTATATAAGGCTTTAAGATAAAATGAAAAATTAAGATATGCAGGATTTATGGCATAAAAAAAGAGCAGCATTATGCTACTCTTTAATATTATCTTATAGAAATATATATCTATATATCTTCAGCGTCTCTCAAACCTTGNATGTATTCAGCTTTCTGAATCTCTCTTCTTCTTTTTACAGAAGGTTTAGTGAAATAACGAGATTCTCTAAGGTTTTGCATAATTTGCACATTTCTGTGTTTACGCTTGTAACGCTTAAGTGCACGTTCTATATTTTCTCCTTCTTTGATTTCGATTTTAATCATTTATCGATATATTTTTGTTAACTAATTCTTGCAAATGGTCGGCAAATATATGCTAACTATTTGAAAATAAAAAATTAATTCAACGTTTTAGATATTTATTTTTAACCTAGGTATGTTTTTAAGATTTTACTCTTACTTGCATGTCTTAATCTTCTAATACCTTTTTCTCTAATTTGTCTTACACGTTCACGTGTTAAATCGTAAATACTTCCAATTTCTTCAAGGGTCATTGGTGGTTGATCTCCGATTCCAAAATTTAAACGAATCACATCACTTTCCTTTTGAGTAAGTGTTTCTAGAGCACGTTCAACTTCTGTGTTTAAAGACTCTTTCATTAAATCTCTATCAGGTCTTGGTGATTCACCAGAACTTACGACATCATATAANCTAAATGTTTCTCCATCTTTTAATGGAGCATCCATTGAGAGGTGACGACCAGAGTTTTTCATAGATTGCTTTACTTCACGAACACTAATATCCAATTCGCGAGCAACTTCTTCTGCATTTGGNGGCCTTTGGTGAAGCTGTTCTAAATGNGAGAAAGCTTTATTAATCTTATTAATTGTGCCAATTTTATTTAATGGTAATCTTACAATACGCGATTGCTCTGCTAATGCTTGTAATATCGCTTGTCTAATCCACCATACAGCATAAGAAATAAATTTAAAACCTCTTGTTTCATCAAAACGCTTTGCGGCTTTTACTAAACCAGCATTACCTTCATTAATTAAATCTGGTAATTTTAAACCTTGATTNTGGTATTGTTTAGCAACTGAAACCACAAACCTAAGATTGGCTGTNGTTAGTTTGTCTAAAGCTGCTTGATCACCTTTTTTNATAAGCTGTGCTAATTCCACTTCTTCATCAGCAGTAATCAACGGAATTTTACTTATATCTTGTAAATATTTATCTAAAGATTTGTCTTCTCTGTTGGTAACCTGCTTGGTGATTTTTAACTGCCTCATATATCCTTTTAAAATTTAGTGAACCTTNAATGTAATCTAATAATTAAGAATTCCAAACAATTAGGTTATTATTAACAGGTTTTAACGAGAAATAGCTATTTTAACCGTTGAACGGTTAATTTTTGGTTGAATCTGTCGCTTTTTTGTTACTNGTTTTTTTCTTTCCGCCTAATAGTCCGCCCAAAATATTNCCTACTCCTTCTTTAACTTTGTCTTCAGTAGATGACTTTGTTGTATCTTCTTTTGTNGATGTAGAATCGGTTTTTGTAGGNGTTGAGTTTCCTCCTAAAAGGCCTNCTAATAAATCTGTAACCTTATCTTTTCCTTTTCCTATTAATTTTTGTTTTTCAATTTCAATTAATTGATTGGTTAAGTTGGTAACACCAGATGTTAAATCGGTTTTAATATTAGGGCTTGCAAATGTGCCACCAATACTAGCTGTTATTGGAACCGTTAGATTATTGACTTCATTGTCATTAATTTTTCCAATCAAACGATTGACTTCACTTCCTAAATANTTAGCTGGTACTTGTAAAACAGCACTGTAATTCATTGTATTTGAAAAGCTATGAGAACCAGAGACTTCAATAGGAATGTCTTTATAATTAATAGTGAATGGTTTTACAGAAACCTGTCCGTTTTCAAAACTTAAATTCGTTTTAATGTCTTTTAAATCTAGTTTGTTAAAATCAATAAAATCTAATTTGCTATCTAAGCTTGTTAGTAAAGGACTGTTGCTTGTATCTACTTTATCTGTTAAAATTTCAGCCAAAGCATTACCAGACATTGTTGTTAAATCTGGAGAGAAGCTTTCGTCTAAAAAACCGCTAACATCAATGGTAGAATTTAATTTTCCTTGCAATACATTAGCAATTGGTGCCAAGGCTTTTAGCATTTCTAAATCTTTGAAGGATTGTGATATGTCAAAGTTTTGCATGCCTAATTTCATATCAAAACTTGGCTTTGCAGATTTAGTAGATACATTACCAGAAATNCCTAATTGACCGTTAAAAATATCTGTGGTCATATTTTTTAAATTNGCATTTTGGTCTTTAATTAATAGTTGCCCTTTTACGTTTTTTAGATTTAGATTGTCATAAATTACTGTTTTAGCATTGGCTGTAATAGTGCAATCTAAAAATGCAGGAATTTTAAGAGATTCTGTTTCAGAGGTTGTTTTATTAGAGGTTTCACTAGCTGTTTCATCTTCTACCATAAAATCTGAAATGACAAACGTATTAGAATTAACATTAAAGTTACCTTCTAATTTTTTATCGCTTAAAAGAAAACCTAGTAAATTGGTAATAGTTCCTGTAGCTGAAAAATCACTCTGTCCCGTTAAAGCATCAAAACTATTTAAGCTTACAGTTCCTGGTTTAAATGTTAAATCTGCTTTATTGATTTGTATCGGATTTACAATGTCCTCAGAAGAAAATACAAAATTAGATAACGAAACGCTACCAACATTTTTAATGCGTTGGTAAGCATTTGTTTCAATGGCGTTCATATCAAAAGAAGTGCTGACATTTCCTTTTAAGATACCGCTAAGTTCATTCTCTAATTCAATAGGGTAAGCTTTAGTGATGTTTGCTAAATTTAAAACACCATCTAATTTGGCAGCAACCAATATGTTTTTTGTGAGGTTTTTAATAGAAGCTTCAGATTTAAATACATCTTCATCAATTTGAAAATTTAGTTTATTAATGTTTACAAATGTGTCGTCTACATTGCCTGTTGTGTTTTTTACCGAAGCGTCAATCGCAATATTTCGGACGCTTTTGGGGAGGTCAGGAAATTTGAATGATGCATTACTGGAATTTAAATTAATATCTAAGGTTGGTATTGTTTCTTCTGAAACTAATCCTTTAACAATTCCGTTTACGGTAAAATTCCCAGTAGTGCTTACGTTTTCAATATCCTTAGCATAAGCTTTAGGAATAACAGCTAAAAAATCTTTGAAGGATGCTTCAGGGTTTTTAAACGTAATGTCAATTTGTTGTCCAGCTTCAACCAACTGCACAAAACCATCAAATTCTAAAGGTAAGGCATTGATGTAGGCTTTGTTTTCTTTGAAGGTGTATTTCTGTTGATCTAAATCTAAATCGATGAGTGCGTCTAGCTTAATGCTATTATTGCTTAAGTATTCAGTGCTGTCCATAGCAAAGGTGACATTAGCTTCTGTGTTTGTGTCTAGTTCCGACTTGCCTCCAGAAAATATACCTGTTCCTTTATGGTTAATTTCTGTAAGGTAAAATGCCATATTAGATGTGTCATCAATATAGGTAAAAGCACTGTTGTTAAGTTCGTAGTTGTCAATATCAAAACTAAAACCGCTTGAAGCTTCGGTGTCTACAGGTGCCGCATCTGTTTCACTTTCCTTTACAATGTCATAATTTACAGCACCAGTNTTATTGGTTTTTAAAATAAGAAGTAGCTCGTTGGCTATTATTTCATTAACCTCTAGAGGTTCTTCCGTGCCTTTCAATAATTGCATAACTCCCATTTCAAAAGANAATGATTTTGCTGTAGCTAAGGTTTCTCCTTCAAAAGGAGCNCGGTTGGTGATTTTTAAATTGTCTACACTAATTTCGGCTTTAGGAAAACTACTGATAAGGCTTAGGCTAATATCGTCAAAAGTTAGTTCGGCATTTAAGTTTTCATCAGCATAGTTTTGAACAATGGCATCTATTTTAGACTCTAAGACAAAAGGTATTGCAATAAGAATCGCAATAAAAAGTAGTAAAATGATTCCGACAATTTTGAGGACTTTCTTCATAATTAGTATTTGTAAGTTTTAAATAGCTTCTTTAGTTATATACGCAAAATTCCGTATAAAAGTTGCTAATTTCGGTAAGTTTAAGAAGATTTTAATGTTTTGTTTAGCGGTTATAATAAATTTATTTCCTCATTTACCTTTAGCTTAAAACGCTTTCTGAATAAATAGACGCCTAAATATAAAAAAGGCGTGTCTAATAATGCGATTAATACTTTGAAAATAAAGCCGCTAATGAGTAATCCTGGAAAATTTGCCCAATCTATAATGCCAAATGAACAGAGTAAAAACACAATAGTAAAGGTGTCTATAAATTGAGAAAACCATGTCGAGAAATTATTACGTAACCAAAGGTGTTTGCCTTTGGTTAATCGTTTCCAGAAATGATAGATTTGAATATCTACAAACTGAGCAAATAAATAGGTCACCATACTAGCAAAAACAGCAAGCGACGTGTTCCCAAAGACTTTGTTAAATATGGTGTCATTAACATAAGACCAATTTGTAGCAGGTACACTTGACGCTGTATAGATAATTAATAAGGAAAATAGTGAAGCAAAAATACCAACCACTACAATGTCGTTAGCACGTTTTTTACCATAAATCTCACTAATTAAATCTGTAATTAAAAATGTAATGGGATAGGGTAAAATACCAACAGAAATCTCAAATAATTTAGAACCAAAAATCTCAACATCAAAAGGATGCCAATAAAAGAATTTTTGAAATATTAGGTTTGAAACGACGAGCGAAGTGATAAAAAGTCCTCCAAGTAAGAAGTAAATACGTTGGGCTAAAAGCTTGTCTTTTAATGACATTAAAAATGGTTAATAAATAGTTTAGGTAAAGCTAAAGTAATAAAATTTGTTTTAGTTATTTTGTTGCTTCGATGAAACCAACNAAAACCATCCATATAGCATTAGGGAGTAACAAAGGCAATAAATTGCAGTATTTGCAATCTGCTATTGATGCTATTTTTGAACGTATTGGTGCGGTTAAAAAGATNTCTAAAGTATATAAAACGCCAGCTTTTGGTTTTGAAGGTGACGATTTTTTTAATGCCTGTATTACGGTTGAAACAGAATTAAGGCCTAAGAGCGTCTTAAAATTATTACAAGAGATTGAACTTNAGTTGGGTAGAGCTGCTAAAACTACCAGTGGTTATGAATCTCGNGAAATAGATTTAGATATTCTGTTTTTTGAAGACGAAATTCTTGAAGAAAAAAACTTAATCATTCCGCATCCACAATTACAACATCGTACATTTGTTTTACAGCCACTGCTTGATATCGCTAAAGATTTTAAGCATCCGGTTTTAAATACTTCAATCGAAGCATTATTAGGTCAGTGTGTAGATAATTCAGAGATAGAACACGTTAATATTTGGCTAAAGAATCCAAGGAAAGTTTACACCTTTAATAATTATAATTATTTAGCAATTGAAGGTAATATTGGAGCCGGAAAAACAAGTTTGGCTAATAAAATTTCTAAAGACTTTAATGCTAAACTAATATTAGAGCGTTTTGCTGATAATCCGTTTTTACCAAAATTCTACAAAGAGCCAGAACGTTATGCCTTTACCTTGGAAATGTCTTTTTTGGCAGACCGTTATCAACAAATTAGTGATGATTTATCACAATTAGATTTGTTTAAGGATTTTATGGTTAGTGATTATGATGTAAATAAGTCGCTTATTTTCTCTAAAGTAACCTTGCCAGAAGATGAATTTCGTTTATATCGTAAACTGTTTTATCAAGTTTACAAAGATATTGCAAAGCCCGATTTGTACGTTTACTTATATCAAAATACTGAACGTTTACAGGCTAATATTAAAAAACGAGGCCGTAATTACGAAAAGGATATCAAAGACGATTATCTAGAAAAAATAAATACAGGTTATCTTGAGTTTTTAAAAAGTCAACCTGATATGAATGTGAAAATCATTGATGTTTCAGATAAGGATTTTGTTAAGCATCGTGCGGATTATTTGTGGCTGTTGGGAGAGATTAATGAGTCTTCAGTAAGCAGTAAGCAGTAAGCAGTAAGTAGTAGGCCGTTGGTTCTGTTGTTCTTAGTTTTGTTTGGTGTGGAACTTCTTATAGTCTATAAAGCGTAGTCTTAATTATACCTTTATTGTTATCTAAAGTAATTTGTGAAAGTTTTTGTGCTTCAACAATTTTTAAATTAAAAGGAGCTTCCAGTAGATTAACACCACTATTTTTTTTAATCCTAATACCTTGTCCTGAAATAATATCTATGTTAGGTGTGAAATTTCCAACGGGTAAGTGTTCTGTCAGAATCAGATATTTATAATGTGAGAGTTTTTTAATGATTTTTTGAATTTCAGTATTAGATAAGTGTTGTAACACCTGTCTTAAAATAACACAGTCGGTTTTTGGTAATTCATCTTCAACAATATTAAGGCAATGAAATTCTAAATTTTCGGCTTTAAATAGGGTTTTGTTTCTTTCAATTAAATTTTCAACGATATCAATTCCAATATACTTTTTAGTGTAATTAATGAGTTGCTTTCCAATATTAAAATCACCACAACCTAAATCGCAAACAGTAAGAGAGTTGTTATGCGATTTTAAAAACGTAGAAACACTATGTAGGTAGGGTTCAATAATTTTAATGTTATGAGAGCCATCACCTGAGTAAAAGTCAAAGTCTTTTCCACCCCAAAGATGCAGGTCATAGACTTGCTGCATGGCATCTTTTGTGGGCCAAGGTGTTTTTGGTTTCAATTATTACAGCGCTTTTAATTTACTGAACACATCCCAAATTACAACACCACAACTCACCGAAATATTTAAGGAGTGCTTGGTGCCATATTGCGGAATTTCAATCACCAGATCACTAGCGTNAACTACGTTTTGGTCAACACCTTTTACTTCATTACCAAATACAAAGGCNTATTTTTCATTAGGTTGAGGTTTAAAATCATTNAGCATAGTTGCGTTTTCGGCTTGTTCAATAGAACAGATGTTTACGTTTTCTGCTTTTAATTTTTCAATAACATCTATAGTGTGTTCTGCATATGCCCAATCTACAGTTTCAGTACTTCCTAAAGCAGTTTTTCTAATGTCGTTATGCGGCGGCTGTGCGGTGATGCCACAGAGATAAATTTTCTCAATTAAAAAAGCATCGCTAGTTCTAAATACAGAACCGATATTGTTAAGACTTCTAATATTATCTAAAATAATAATGATAGGCGTCTTTTTAGCGTCTTTAAATTCTGAAACGTCTAGTCTATCTAATTCTTCGTTTTTTAGTTTTCTTTTCAACTGTACTTAATTTTTTTAATTAAATTTTGAAACACCCCTAAAGTCCCTTTGAGGGGGCAGTCTCGCTGTTGCGGTTAAAAAAATCTGAAAGATATTTTTAACAATAGTTCCCTTTAGGGGTGTTTTTTTATTCTACGAGACCAATAAAGTTTTTAAAACCAGCTAGGTCAGTTGGCACGCCGTTATCAACACTTGTAAATAACTTCTAGTTTTTGAGCTTCAATAAACCTCAAAATATAAGTAATTTAGCAAACTTGCAATTCTGAAATAATTCAGTACAAAAGTATAATTTAAAACGCGATTACCATTGGCTAAAAAGGCAAAAAAAGTAACACCATTAATGAAACAGTATAATGCCATCAAGGTTAAATATCCTGATGCACTTTTACTGTTTAGAGTAGGCGATTTTTACGAAACTTTTGGTAGTGACGCTGTAAAAGCATCAAAGATTTTAGATATTATTTTAACCAAACGTGGTGCAGGTAGCGAAAGCGAAACAGAATTAGCTGGTTTTCCACATCATTCTTTAAATACGTATTTGCCAAAATTAGTTAAGGCAGGAGAGCGTGTTGCAATTTGCGACCAATTAGAAGATCCAAAACAAACTAAGACCATTGTAAAACGGGGAGTTACAGAGTTGGTGACGCCAGGTGTAGCCTTTAATGATGATATTCTACATTCTAAGTCTAATAACTTTTTAGCAGCTGTTTATTTTGAAAAACAACGTATAGGTATATCGTTTTTAGATATTTCAACAGGAGAGTTTTTAACCTCTCAAGGTAATGCAGAATACATTGATAAGCTACTTCAGAATTTTAATCCAAGTGAGGTTTTAATTTCCAAACAAAGTCGAAAAGTATTTTCTGAAACTTTTGGAAACGATTTTCATACCTTTTATTTGGAAGATTGGGTGTTTCAAGCCGATTATGCCAATGAAACATTAACCAAACATTTTAATACGAAGACCTTAAAAGGATTTGGTATTGAAGATTTGTATGAAGGGATTATTGCTTCAGGAGTTGTACTTCATTATTTAAGTGAAACACGTCATAATAAGTTAGAGCATATTGCAACCATTTCTAGAATTGCAACAGATGANTATGTCTGGATGGATAAATTTACCATTAGAAATCTAGAGCTTTATAATTCTACTAATGCCAATGCNGTGACGTTAATCAATATTATTGATAAAACGATTTCGGCAATGGGAGGACGAACCTTAAAACGTTGGTTGGCATTGCCTTTAAAACATGCTGAAAAAATAAAGCAACGCCATGAAGTGGTGAAGTATTTGTTAGAAAATGAAACCGTACTTCAAGATATTCAAGGTCAAATAAAGCATATAGGAGATATTGAACGTCTTATTTCAAAAATAGCAACGACTAAAGTGAGTCCGCGAGAAGTGATTCAGCTTAAAAATTCTTTAGATGCTATTGTGCCTATTAAATCGGTTGCTGAAACTTGTGAGAACGAAGCTTTAAAGGTATTAGGAGATAATTTACATCGCTGCGATTTATTACGTGAAAAAATAAAGGAGACTTTAAACGAAGAGGCACCAGTAAACATTTTAAAAGGAAGTTCAATTGCTGCAGGTTTTTCTGAAGAGTTAGATGAGNTGAGAGGTTTATCCCAATCAGGAAAAACCTATTTAGATAATATGCTGAAGCGCGAAAGTGAGCGTACAGGTATTACCTCTTTAAAAATAGCGTCAAACAATGTTTTTGGCTATTATATTGAAGTTAGAAATTCGCATAAAGATAAAGTTCCAGAAGAATGGATTCGTAAGCAAACCTTAGTAAATGCTGAACGTTACATTACAGAAGAGCTTAAAGAATACGAGGCAAAGATTTTAGGCGCAGAAGAACGCATCTTGGCTATTGAACAACAATTATTTGCCGATTTAGTAACGTGGATGCATCAATTTATTATTTCGGTGCAGCAAAATGCGCAACTTATTGGGCAATTAGACTGTTTATGTGGTTTTGCAAGTTTAGCTAAGTCTAATAAATATGTGTACCCACAAATTGATGACAGCTACGATTTAGANATAAAAGATGGTCGTCATCCAGTTATTGAAAAACAATTGCCAATAGGTGAGCCATATATTGCTAATGATTTATTTTTAGATAGAGCGTCTCAGCAAATCATTATGATTACGGGGCCTAATATGTCGGGTAAATCGGCTATTTTAAGACAAACGGCTTTAATTGTGCTATTGGCGCAGATAGGAAGTTTTGTGCCAGCAGGCGAAGCTAGAATTGGTTTGGTAGATAAGATTTTTACGCGCGTAGGAGCTAGTGATAATATTTCAATGGGAGAATCTACCTTTATGGTAGAAATGAATGAAACGGCTTCTATTCTGAATAATATTTCGGATCGTAGTTTGGTGTTGTTAGATGAAATAGGAAGAGGAACAAGTACCTATGATGGTATTTCTATCGCTTGGGCTATTAGCGAATACTTACATGAGCATCCNTCTAAGCCTAAAACACTTTTTGCAACGCATTATCACGAGTTAAATGAAATGACAGAAACGTTTGGTCGCATTAAAAATTTCAACGTTGCAGTAAAAGAATTAGAAGACAATGTACTTTTTGTTAGAAAATTGGTTGAAGGAGGAAGCGAACATAGTTTTGGAATTCATGTGGCAAAAATGGCAGGAATGCCTCAACAAGTCATTAGACGTGCCAATAAAATTTTATCTAAATTAGAGAAGTCACACTCAAGTGAAGAGCTCACGGATAAGGTAAAAAGTATTAAAGACGATTTGCAATTAAGTTTCTTTAATCTCGATGATCCTCTTTTAGTGGAGATTAAGGATGAAATTTTGCATACAGATATTGATACATTAACACCTGTTGAAGCCTTAATGAAACTCAATGAAATTAAGCGAATGTTGCTAAAGAAAAAGCAAGCGTAAAAAAAAATAAAAAATTTTCAAAAAAGGCTTTGCATTTAGAATTTAAATTTTAAATTTGCATCCGCTTTTGAAGCGAAAAAGTTCATTTAAAAATTGCGAAAGTAGCTCAGGGGTAGAGCATCACCTTGCCAAGGTGGAGGTCGTGGGTTCAAATCCCATCTTTCGCTCTGATGATATAAAAATACCAATTTGATTACAGTCTGTAATCAAGATGCTGAAGTGGTGGAATTGGTAGACACGTTGGACTTAAAATCCAATGTCCATTAGGACGTACGGGTTCAAGTCCCGTCTTCAGTACAGATGAAAAGTCGAAACGAAAGTTTCGACTTTTTTTGTTTTAAAAAATAGCCAAAAACAATCTTGATTTGCCTCTATCGCAAAATAAATTTTGAAAAAGAGTATTTTGGTTATACCTTTTTCTTTTAAAATAGAACTATTTATGACAACACTCAAAGAATTAGCAGCACTTTTAAATATTTCCGTATCTACGGTTTCAAAGGCGTTAAATGATAGTCATGAAATTAGTGAAAAAACAAGAATACGTGTTAAGGAATTGGCAACGAAACTTAATTACAAGCCCAATAGAATAGCACAACAGCTTAAAAATAATACATCTAAAACATAGGTGTAATACTTCCAACAGTTACAAATCCTTTTTTTGCTGAAGTTTTACATGGTATTGAAATGGCAGCAACAAATAATAATTATGATATTATCGTTTGTCTTTCTAATGAAACCTTACATAAAGAAAAACGAAGCCTTAGCTTATTGTCAAACGGAAGTGTTGATGGATTTATAGTTGCTGTAGCAAGAGAAAGTCAAGTAAAAAATCAGACAGATCATATAGAAGCTATTATAAAAAGTAAGATTCCTGTTTTAATGTTTGATCGGGTGGTTAATGATATTGAATGTAATAAGGTAATTGTAGATGATTTTCAATCGGTATATGAAGCTACTAAACATTTAATAGTTAACGAAAAACGTAAAAACATTCTTTTGGTTAGTAACATAGAAGAACTTAGTGTTGGTCAGCTCAGAATAAGTGGGTACTCAAAAGCTTTAGAGGATTATAAGTTAACACCTAATATTTTAAAGTTAGATAACGCCGTTGATATTGAGGTTGAAAAGAAAATATATGCATATTTAAAGGATAATACATCTATAGATGCTATTCTGTCTATAGATCATATTACTGGGATTGTAGCAATTAATATGGCTAAAAGATTGGGGAAAGAAATTCCAAAAGATTTATCTGTAGTGGGATTTGGTTATGACCACACCCAGTTATTATCAAGTCCTAAAATTTCAATTATTCATCAAAAAGCACATAAAATTGGAGAAATGTCTATTAAGTTGTTAATAGATAGCGTTAAAGATCAAACTCTTAAAACGCAGACTATTGTTGTTCCAAGCGAACTTAAATTAAGCGAGTCTACAAAGTAAATTTCAAAATAAGGCACAAAAAAAGCCTGATTTTTATCAGGCTCTTCTTATGGGTTTAAAAGGATATTAGTTTCCTTTAACTTTATCTGCAGCTTTGTTTACAGCATCAGTACCAGTCTTTTTAGCTTTGTCAACTGCGTTTGCACCAGCTTCTTTAGCACCATCAACGGCGTCTTTAGCAGCATCTTTAACGCTGTCAGCAGCATCACCAGCAGCATCTTTTGCGCTATCTACTGCATTACCTGCGGCATCTGTAGCGTTGTCTACGGCATCACCTGCAGCGTCTGTAGCGTCGTTCACGCCATCTTCTATAGCATCACCGGCATCTTCTAAAGCGTCACCAGCATCATCAACAGCATCTTCAATTGCGTCACCAGCATCTTCTAATGCATCTCCTGTAGCGTCAGCAGCGTTTTCTACTGCGTCTTCAGCTTTATCAGCAGTTTCTCTACAAGATGTAAATGACAATCCTAATACAGCAACAAGTGCTAAACTTAATACAACTTTTTTCATTTTAATAGTTTTAGTGTTAATTTATGTTAATGCACGAAAATAGCAATTTAAGCGAATTAATAATATAATTTGCCGATTTTTTCGACGCGCATCTGTGTTATATACGTNTAGATTATTGGTTTTGGACTTTTTTTAGATAAATTTTTNCAAATTTGTGTGACAGAACTCTTCCGTTAGTTGATATTTTAATAATTTTTTATTTGTACTTCTTTAAAATAGAATACCTTCAATGTTTTAGAGTTTAAGTCGTCAATTGAAAATGGCAGTTATTGTAAAATCTTTGATTTATAATTGAAACTTTATAATTTTAATGAAAACACAACTTTTTAACCCAATAAAGCTTACTTAATATTGAAATTAAATAAAGATACCGACCTTATATTGTGGGCACAGCTTAAAGATGGTGATATTGATGCTCTAGGAGGTTTGTACGACTTGTTTATTGATGAGTTATTTAGTTATGGTGTGCAGTTTTGTGCAGATAAGACTGTNGTAATGGATAGTATTCACGATGTGTTTTTAAATCTTTATAAGTACAGAAAAAATTTAGCCAATACAGATCAGGTAAAGTATTATTTNTTTAGATCGTTAAAAAATCAAATTATAAGTTCTTTAAAAGGAGAGCTTTTAGATCAGGCTTTTATGTTTAATGATGATGTGTATATCAATAAATATTCAAACTCTATTGAAGAAGAAATTATAGAAACAGAATTTAATAACGAGCAAACCTATAAATTATCTAAAGCTATAAATTCACTTAGTAAAAAACAACGTAAAGGCTTGTTTCTAAGATTTACAGAAGAACGCGATTACGAAGAGATTGCTCAAATTATGAATGTTTCAGTTCAAACTTCACGAACCTTAGTGTATAGAGCGATTAAAACGCTAAGAAAGAGCATGTTAGTTGGGGTGTTTTGTCTTCTTAAAACATTTTTTTAAAATTTCTTATATTTTTTTGTCTATGGATTGCCTATTCTCTACTTATTAAGGTAAAGAAGCTCTAAATATTTATAAAATATTCAATGATAGCTTCAGCCTCAATAAGTCATACAAGAGAATGAAAGATAATAAATCTAATATCAATTTTAGTCAGATTTCTAAGGAAGAGAAATCTAAATTAAAGCACAGAATAGAACGTTCNGTGTACACTTATGCTCAAAAAAGACGTATAAAAAAGTATGCCTTTCGTTTTGCAGCTGCGTCAATACTGTTGTTAGTTTCTATAGGTATTTTTAATCATCAAAATCAAACGGATTCACCAATTGAAAGTTTCGTTAATTCTTCAATAAGTGATCATCAGACTAATGAAGTACAACTGATATTAAACGACAATAAAAACATTGAAATTACAGATGAAAATTTAGAAATAACTTATTCTAATAATGGTGAAAATGTAGCCATTGGAAAATCAAAATCTGTAAATCAAAAACTTGAAGAATCAAAAGAAATGGTCTTCAATACTCTAATTGTNCCTTACGGAAAACGCTCAGAAATTGTATTGTCTGACGGCACTAAAGTGTGGATTAACTCTGGTTCTAAATTAATATTTCCTGCAACATTTTTAAAGGGAAATAGAGAGGTATACCTTGANGGTGAAGCNATTTTTGATGTAACACATAATAAGCATCAACCTTTTATTGTAAAATCAAAAAATCAAGATATTGAAGTNTTAGGNACCGTTTTTAACGTGAGTAATTATGACGATGATGATGCTGTTTTTACCATACTTAAAAGTGGAAGTATAAATCTTCATTATAAGAATACTAATTTGTTGTNTTCTCAAAGTGAATTAAAAATTACACCAAATACACTGGCTACCTATCATAAAGAAGCAAAAACGATTCATACTGAAACAGTAGATGTNGAAACTTATTTTTCTTGGCGAGATGGTGTTTTTATCTTTAAAAATGATGCTTTAAAAACGATAATGAAAAAGCTGTCGCGTTATTACAATGTTGAAATTTCCATCACTGATAAAGACTTAGCGAACCAAACATTTTCGGGATATTTAGATGTGAATCAAGATTTAGAACATGTTATGCAAATCATTAAAGAAGCAGAATCTTCTCAATTCAATTATCAATTAACAACCAATAAAAAACTAATTATTAACTAAAAACCAAACGATTTGAAGTAAAAACCGAACCAAAAAAACTAGAAGATGCGCCAACATCCTCTAGCTAAAAAAATCAATACAACTGTATTAAACAGCAATATTAACCACTAAAACAAAATTATGAATAAAAACGAGAACCTTTATGCTTTGCGAAGCGTAAAATCTTTAAGATACAATTTGGTAAATATTATGAGAGTCTTTCTACTATTAATAACCATTGGTCTGAGTTCTGCTTTTGCAAATACTACAATTGCACAGACAAAAATAGATGTAAACGTAAAGAACGTAACGTTAGAGGAACTATTTAGGGATATACAGAGTAAAAGTGAATTTATATTTTTTTACAAAGACAATGTTCTAAAATATAATGTGACCTTAAATGTGAAAAATGCATCTGTTACTACCATTTTAGATTCAGCACTTAAAGGTACCAATCTTACTTATAAAGTAAACGACAGACAAATAGTTGTTAAGGAAAATCTTAGTAGCTTAGACCAAGGACGTCACATAAAAACAAACCAACAAGAAAAAACCATTACAGGTAAAGTTCTTGACGATACTGGTAATCCTTTAATGGGAGCTACAGTTCAAGTCAAAGGCACAAATATTGGTGTTGCTACAGATTTTGATGGTCATTTTAGTTTAACAGTTTCAGAAAACACAACAACTATTGTGATTTCGTATTTGGGTTTTGCTACTCAAGAAATTGATATTACCGATAAAACCACAGTTGAGGTAAAAATGATAGCTGATAGTGCTGCCCTAGATGAGATTGTTATTATTGGCTATGGTTCAGAACAAAAATCATTATTGAGTGATGCCGTGTCTTCTATTAAATCCAGTTCAGTTAAGGATTTACCAATTCCTTCTGTAGATGGTCTTCTTCAAGGTCAGGCCGCAGGTGTACAAGTGCAACAAAACTCAGGAACACCAGGCGGAGAAATGTCGGTAAGAATTCGTGGATTGAGTTCAATAAGTGGCTCTAATCAACCACTTTATATTATTGATGGTATTCCCGTAACTTCAGGAGATTTTGGTCGTATTGGTTATTCTGGTCAAGGGGCAAGTGCGCTTTCAGATTTAAACCCAAGTGATATTGAATCTATAAGTGTTTTAAAAGATGCGTCTGCAACTGCTATTTACGGAGCTAGAGGGTCTAATGGTATTGTATTAATTACTACAAAACGTGGTAAGGAACAAAAATCTGTAGTTAGTGTTAATGTATATTCTGGCGTGCAACAAGCATGGAATAAATTAGATATGCTAAACGCTAGAGAATGGATGGAATACAGAAACGATTTGGCTGGAACAACTGTTTTTACTCCAGAAGATATAGCTAATAACACTATAGATACCGATTGGCAAGACGTTATTTTTAGAACAGCTTCTATTAATAGTTATGAAGCTTCTGCAAGAGGAGGTTCCGAAAAAACACAATATTTTATTAGCGGAACATATTTAGAACAGGAAGGCATTTTAATAGGAACAGATTATCAACGTGTTAATGCACGTGTTAATGTCGATCATCAATTGTCAGATAAAGTTAAAATAGGAACAAGTATAGGTTTAACACATGCTAAAACAAATCGAGTTGANAGCGATCAAACNTTNCATGGTCCATTACCAAACGGTATTTCTACTCCTGCCATTTATTCGGTTTATAACGAAGATGGNTCTTATAACCAAAGTGGACCTTATTCTAATGCCGTGTCAATTGCAAACGAAGCCATCAATCAAAATTTTTCATACAGAACGAACTCTAATGTGTATTTAGATTGGGATATTATTGAGGATTTAACTTTTACCACAAAATGGGGAGTAGATTTTTTAAATTTTAGAGAACATGCTTATGAATCTACAAAAACAGTTCAAGGAGCAAAGTATAATGGTTTAGGATTTGAAACGTATTCTAATGTGTCTAACATTGTATCAAATAACCTTTTAAAATATAAAAAGAAATTTAATAAACATAAATTAGAAGCTTTNNTTGGTTATTCATTTGAAAAATACCAATACAGATCGTCTTTTATTCGAGGTCAAGATTTTGCCGATGATAATTTAGAATATATTAGTTCGGCAGCAACAATTGTATCCGCTACAGCTAATGCGTCAGACGAAGGTATAAGNTCGTATTTAGGGCGATTAAATTATAATTACGATGATAAATATATTGCTTCTATTACAGGTCGTTTTGATACTTCTACAAAATTTGGTGAGAATAACAGAACCGGATTTTTCCCTGCGGCTTCATTAGCGTGGAGAGTAATACAAGAAGATTTTTTACAAGATCAAAACATTGTTTCAGATTTAAAATTAAGAGTGAGTTATGGACTNACAGGAAACGATGATATCAGTCCGTTTTTATTNTCAGAGCTATACGGAAACACCTCTTATGACGGTCAGCCAGCAATTTACCCAAGCAATATTCCTAACCCAGATTTAAAATGGGAAAGTACAGCACAATTTAATGTTGGTATTAATGTAGGTTTGTTTGAAGACAGAATTACATTAACTGCCGATTACTACAACAAACAGACCAACGATTTATTATTAAGTAGACCTTTACCATCAAGTTCAGGGTTTTCTTCAATAACCGAAAATGTAGGTAAAGTAGAAAATAAAGGTATTGAGTTATC
>JGI24723J26617_10001622_pt1 | contig 19446 bp, 17 predicted proteins | sample Cruoilmetagenom6_FD_26617 | JGI IMG/M metagenome (IMG submission 26617)
CCTGTACGGGAGTGCATGGTGCGAACAGGTTGGCTTCGAATTCCCTTTTGGAGGGGCTTGTTTTTGGACAGCGAGTCGGATACGCCGTGACGTTGCCGCCTNGCGCNGCNGATCTGCCAATTGGTGATGCTTTTGTAGGGACAGACCAAGAGGTGTGTCCAGCANCTGAGGAAAGAAAGAACCTGCCGGCATGGGAGGGTCTTTCTTCTGCTTCCAGTGTCGATGACGCGTTCTCTGTGTTGCGCGCTGCAATGTCGAGATATGCAGGTGTTTTGCGAACTAGGGAGTCTCTGTTTACGATACGGGCTATTTTTCCACAGGCAGCTGTAACCATGTCGGAAATGACACAACCGGATGCTTCTGCGGAACATTTGTTTGCGACGGCAAGCGTGCTTGTGACCGGGGCCCTTGCCCGTGAAGAGACACGTGGCTGTCATGCTCGTGAGGATTTTCCCGGTATGGACGAGGTATGGTGTCGCCGGATTTTCCAGCGACGCCGGAAGGACGGCATTGTGGAGGTCCGTTGGTAAGCCAAGAGAAGAATTTCGAGGACGGGTCGCCTGTCCCCCCTCCTTGGCATCTTGTCGAGGCGGCTGCCAAGGCTGCTCTTGCCGAAGATCTAGGGTTGTCCGGAGACGTGACGACGGCTGCTTTGGTCGACCAGGATGCTTCTGGTCGGGGACTTCTGGTCTTTCGGTATCCAGGAGTGTTGGCAGGAACATGGACAACCGAGGCAGTCTGTTCCCAATTCGATTTGACTGTAAAATGGCGTGCCGGAGAGGGGGAAGCACTCGATGCAGGCGATGTGGCGGGAGAGATTGAAGGCCTTTTGCCTGATCTGCTGGTAGCAGAGCGCACCGTCCTTAATTTTTTGTCCCACCTCAGCGGCATCGCAACGTGTACTCGTGCTTTTGTTGAGACTGTGGCGACAGTCGATATTTTTCCGACCATTATCCGGGACACCCGCAAGACTGCTCCCGGTTTACGGGCGTTGGAGAAGGCNGCGGTGCGGGCTGGAGGCGGCCGGAATCACCGTATGGGCCTTTTCGATGCGATACTTGTGAAAGACAATCACCTGGCGGCGTTGAGAAAAGGCCACCAAACTGATGACTTTGTTTCTGTGATAGACCGCTGTGGGACAAAATTTCCCGGTCTGCCAATTGAGATTGAAGTCGACACCATTGCGCAGGCAGAAGCGGCTGCTACCGCAGGAGCAGATCTGCTCCTGCTCGATAATATGACTCCTGAACAGGTGTCACAGGTTGTAAAAAGAATTGGTGGTGAGGTTCCAATCGAGGTGTCAGGCGGGGTCACTCTCGAGAATGTGGCAGATTACGCTGCAGCCGGTGCGCATTACATCGCNGTTGGTGCCATCACGCACTCAGCTGCTGCCTTGGACATCGGCTTGGATTTTGCCGATACAGGACAGGGGTTTTTTGACGAGTTTGATCCGCGATAGAACAGGGGCGGTTGATCCCGCCATTTTTACTCGCGAATCTTCTCTTTTCTCTTTGCGGCCGTACTCTTTTAGAGTCCGCTCCTTTGCCATGGAGAGAGACCAACTATGAAACAGGATATTCTGAATGCTGCTTGCGATTGATGTGGGTAATACCCAGACTGTCGTGGGCATCTTCCGTGGTGAAGAGCTGTTGAGCCATTGGCGGGTCTCCTCGTCCGAGGATCGGACTTCTGATGAATGGGCCTTGATGATCGGCTCTTTTCTTGAGATGGCGGGGCTCTCTTTCTCCCGGGAGGTGACGGGAGTGGCGCTGTGTTCCGGTGTCCCGCGTGTGACACAGGCGCTCAAAGAGATGACAGAACGGTATTTTTATTTTCGGCCTGTGGTGATCGAACCAGGGGTGAAAACAGGGATGCCGATTTTGTACGACAATCCGAAAGAAGTTGGTCCCGACCGGATTGCAGACGCTGTCGCTGCTTTTCACACCTATGGNGGACCGGCCATTGTGATTGATTTCGGTACTGCCACAGTGTTCGATGCCATTAGTGAGCGTGGCGAATATCTGGGAGGCGCTATTTTTCCCGGAATGCAAGTCTCCGCGGCGGCCTTGTTTGCAAAGGCTGCAGGTCTGCGCCGCGTTGAATATACTGCGCCGCGCAATGTGATTGGGCGATCTACCGTTGAAGCATTGCAATCGGGCATTATCTATGGCACTGTCGGGATGATCGAAGGTGTTGTCAGGCGTTTTCGTGAGGAGCTTGGTGACGCGATTGCGATTGCGACGGGTGGACTGGCTGANACAGTAATCGAGGAGTGCCCCATTATTGANTANCACGAGCCCTGGCTTACCCTGCAAGGATTGCGCATTATTTATGAACGCAATGTGGGATGAACAGGCCCCGTTTTCGTGTGCTGTCGCGTGATTGTCGCCTGGTTGCAGCGCCCTTTGCGCAGCCGTTGCGGGTTGCCGGCACTTTGGATGACTTGGTGCTCGNGAGTGTTTTTGCTGTTTTCTCTGGGAAAGCGCCTGCCTTGCATATGAGATAGGGTGGCGTTTTTGCTGCGCTCTTTCCCAGAGCAGAGGCTATTATCAGCGAATTGCGAGCAAGCGAAAAGGACTTTTCTCGGGCCTTTGCGCAGGCACGCGAGATCATGGAACTGAGATGGCGATACGGGCAAGAGGAAAAGCTGCGCGAAGTTACTGGTTCAAAAATGGGCGGTGNCTTTTTCGCCTGAGAAATGGGCACGTTGTCGAGGTGTCTGGTTGTCTGACACAGTTGTAGTGTACTTCGGTGTTCTCTCGTGAGTGTCGGTGATGCTTCGCCGTTATGTCTCTGTTCCTATCTGCATGGCTGGCATTTTTGCGGTTCGTGACTCGTTGTAGTGCGTGAGTTGTAGTGCGCGAGAGGTGCAATCCCGGCGAAATGGTCGCCTCCGTGTGCTTTCTTGCTGTGAGAGTGTCGTTATATGTCAGTCAGATGGTGTGTGTCAGCAAAAGAATCCAGAGCAGGAATCCGAGCCGGTGACGGCTCTTTCTGCTGCTGCGAGTTTTTCGCACACGAATGAGCCGAGCAAACCAGAGAGTCCAGCGAGTCGTGCAGGGGCAGCACAGAGGGCAAATACAGTGAGTAGTCCAGGAGAGAATGCAGGGGGCGGCGCAGCAAAAATCGAGGGGGAAGTGTTTTCTTCCGCGGATGGCGCCGCCGATCACGCGAGTGCTGAAACTGAGAAGAGCGGAGCATTNGCGGAACAACGTGCACTTCGCCTTGCCGAAGTCGAGAAACTACGTGCCACTGGTGTTGATCCCTGGCCTATTGGTTTCAAGCCCGACTGTTCGCTGGCAGAGGTGCGAGAGCGGTTTGGTGAACTGCCTGAAAGTACGGATACCGGCGTCCGTGTGAAAGTGGCAGGACGCATTGTGCTGATGCGTACTTTTGGCCGTCTGGTGTTTGCCACGATACGCGACCGATCTGGGGATTTGCAGCTTTTTGTGCCGCAGCAGGCGCTAGGGAAAGAAGAATTTGCGCGTTTTTTGGGGTTGAAAACGGGAGACTACACGGGCGTTGTGGGAGAGGTGGTAGTCACGAGAAAGGGCGAGCTTTCCGTGAAGCCGGAGTCCTTTGTCCTGCTGTCAAAAGCACTCCGCCCTTTGCCTGAAAAATGGCATGGCCTCAAAGATCCGGAAGCACGTGGCCGAATGCGGTATGTGGACCTCATTGTGAACCCTACGGCGCGTGAAATCGTCGTGGCCCGATCTCGGATTATCACCACTATTCGTACGGAAATGACTAAAAGAGATTTTGTGGAGGTGGAAGGGCCAGTTCTGCAGCCAATTCCAGGTGGTGCTGCAGCGAAGCCCTTCGCGACCCACCATAACACCCTTGGGATGGACCTCTATCTGCGTATCGCGCTTGAGCTTCCCCTGAAACGCCTCGTTGTGGGTGGTATCGAACGTGTGTTTGAGATTGGTAGGGTATTCCGCAATGAGGGGATTTCCCCCCGACACAACCCNGAATTCACCATGATGGAGTCTTACTCTGCCTTTGACGACTATCACGACATTATGGAGATGACCGAAGAAATTGTGGGGGCCTGCGCCGAAGCAGTACATGGAACAAAACGGCTTGTTCTAGGGGGACGGGAAATCGATTTCTCGCCCCCATGGGAACGACTCACCATGCGAGAGGCATTGCATAAGTATGCCGATATTGAAGTGTCGTTATCGATGCCTGCAACAGAAGTTCGTATGCGCTGCGAACGCGCCGGAGCGGTGCTTGATCCCCGGTGGGGTCCGGGAAAAACCGTCATGGAGACTTATGACCAGCTGGTGGAGAAGCGGTTATGGGGACCGGTTTTTGTCTGTGATCATCCGGCAGAGGTATCGCCACTAGCGCGTTTGCACCGAGATGACCCCTTGCATGTGGAGCGTTTTGAGGCAGTCGTGGCGGGGCGAGAGCTTGCGAACGCGTACACGGAGCTTGCTGACCCTCTTTTGCAGCGGGAACGCCTCGAAGAGCAGGCACGTCTGCGCGCAGCCGGAGACGAGGAAGCCGAGAGGATCGAAGAGGACTTTCTCGTTGCGCTTGAGTACGGCATGCCGCCGACAGGCGGACTCGGCATCGGTATTGACCGCCTTGTGATGTTGCTCACTGGAACAGAGAACATCCGTGATGTGATCTTGTTTCCCACATACCGTTCCCAGTGAGATTTTCCTCGAGAGAGGACCGCTTTTCTCGGGTTTTGCACAAGGCTTGGCTCCTTTGCTCAGAAGGGCTGTTCACTGGCTTTTTCCGTGTGTTCCGTTGCCCTGTTTGTTGTTTTGCCTGCCCTCGCGGCCCACCCCAGGCGAGGCCAGAGGATTCCCAACACTTTTCTCGCGGTACCCACTGTATGTTCGGAGAACGACTCCGCCAGATGCCGACAGAAGAGTTTCTCGCAGCATGCCGGGAACACGGAAGCGAACCCGCGGACCTGTCTGCCGGCCGCCTCGTCCCAGCCCTTGTGCGAGAACGACAAGGCGACCTGCTCTGGTGAGAGGGAGAAGGGATTTCCACCTCCGGCACGGTCGTTCCGTCACGGTCACCGACTTCCACACTGGAACAGAGACCAGCTTCAAACGTGCAAGCGCACGGAACCTGATTACGCCGACTCGCCNCTGCTTTCGAAAATGAAAGCCCTGCCTGAACAAGGAGCGGCAAACTCTTTCCTCAAAAACAATCGAAAAAATTACTATTCAACAGCCCATACGAAAAGAGGCAGTGAAATCTGTCCTTCAGGCGAACAGACAGGTGAACAGAAAAAACTTCGCCTTTCTTCTTTATGGGGCGCACAGCCTCGTGCCCCCCTTTGCACCCCTACACAGCGCAGAGCAGACCGAAAAAACAGACCTCGATAAAGGGCCCCCCACGCCTCCCTTGGGCCGGCGTTCCTCGGGAATGTCGAGGTGCGGAAAAACAGGCATCAGTAGACTACGCCTCCCTGCGCCCGGTAGGCATCCAGCACGGCACGGGCTTCTTCGCGGCAAACATCTCTCGAGATCCTGATACCCCGTTCTTCCAGTTCTTCTCCCCACTGGGGCCAAGGAGACTTCGGACCTTCGTTGAAGCCCACCATCTCGGCGTCCTCGCGCCGCCCTGCGATGCAGAGACGGGAGATACCTGCCCACAACAAAGCGCCATGACACTGGGCACAGGGCTCGCAACTCGTGTAAAGGGCAACCCCTCCCCTTATTGCCTCAGCGAGATTCCGCATGCCAAGAACTTGTTGTGCCATGGTCAAGGCCACAATCTCCGCGTGCAGAATAGACAGGCCGGTAGAGAGCACAAGGTTGACACCGGGAGCCAAAAGCTCTCCGCTCTCCTCGCCAAAGAGTGCGGCCCCAAAAGGCCCNCCTCCTNCAAGAATGTTGCGTCGCGCGCAGGAAACCGCAACGCCCATGCGCTCCTCGTCCGTGGCAAAGTGGGAAGGGAGAGGGGCCAAGAACTGTCCCATCCATTCCGGCAAACTCCAGGAGACCGGAGAGAGGAGACGTTCATTCACCGGCTTTCCCACACACTCCACACAGACCTCAAGAAACATCAACAGACCAGGCCAGAGCACTGTTCACTTGGCTTGGTCTTNGCTTCTTCCCCAAAATCCTGCCAAGGTCCTGCGCTCTATTGTGGTCTCAAATCTAAAACAGTTATCCAAAAACCAATCTGCTCCCCTCTGTGTATCTGCTCATTCAACAATGCGCAAAGTGGAGGGAAGAACAAGTCTTCGCAATTTGTAAAAAGACAAAAAGGGAGCGAGAGCAGTCGGCAGCACCCCCGCCAAGACCGCTAGTACAAACACGCTTAGACTGAGGGCAGGTTGTATGTCGAGATCAGCCGACGCTCCAGACGTAGTAGCAAGCGTGTACTGGAGGAGGAGAGCGCCGCCTCCTNTACCGAGAATAGCGCCGATCAAACCGATCATGCCGTTNTCTATCATAACCACGCCCAACACGCGCCTTACCGGAAGTCCAAAGGCAAACATGGTGGCATGATCGCGGCGATGCTCCTCCATCCCGATCCCCGTGATATTCAGGGCCACCAGGAAAACAATCAGAACCGCCACGATAGTGATAATCGTCAGAGTCCCACTCATCAGTGACATGGTCTCTCGGAGCTGATCAACGAGGGTTGAAAAGGGATCGGCAGTCGCAATCCCCGGCACACTGAGTAAGTGGCGCTGCAATTCATCCCCAGACATGCCCGACACTGGCACGACGTCAAGGGCGTTGGCGTGTCCCGCCAGACCGAGGAATTCCGCGTGGGCAATGCCGGCGAACGCCATCTGCCGCAAGGGGATGTCATGCAGAGCCAGAACAGGAAATTCTGTCTCCATCAGCCCGAAAATCCCCGATTCTGCCCGCACCGGATGGCGCACCCATACCGTCCCTCCGACTTTTATCCCGAGATCTTTTGCCNCCTTTTCCGAAAGAACAAGGCCCAGCTCTGCCCCATCCAAAGACCCCCGCGGCAGCGGCTGCCAGACCTCATTCTCAAAATCCAGAAAATCCAGCGCCACATCAATCTCTTTACCTGCCTCTCTGTTTTGTCCTCCCTTCTCCACCAGATCGCTCTCCCTGTCACCGAAGTCCTCAAAATCGCCGAGAAGAGTGGCCGAAACGCTCAGGATAGGAGTGGCCTTCTCCACCTCCTCCATTGCGGTGACCGCTTGCAAGGCCGAAGACTCCACCAGTTCAAAATCCGAGAAGCCCGCACGCACGCGTGCAGGCGCCCCTCGCAACAGCTCCTGTTCCGACTCGTCCACAACCAGCCCAAAAGCGTCACCCACAGACACCATACAAAAGAGAATGGAAATCGCGGCACCCACAGAGAGGAAGGTGAGAACAGTGCGCACAGGCGCCCGTGCCAGGTTTCGCGCGGGCATGCGTCCCAGCACAGAATGCCCCCACGCAAAATGGGATAACCAGCTGTCTCCACGCCGCGTCGTCACGGTGAGATGGCGGGGACGGAGCAGGTCCAGCGGACGCGATCGCACTGCCCGCCTTACGGTGATGACTGCCACAAGAAAAGGCAGCAAAAAACCGAAAAAAGCCGCTTGCACGAAAACATTGAGCNGAAAANCAGACTTCCGTACCGGCAAAGGTTCCACGGNTTCATCGAAAGATGCCAGTGCATCACCAATAACGAGTCCGATGACGANGCCAAAAATCACACCGAGTAGAGAGATCAAGGCGGCAAAGGCCAAAGGCCGGATCGCGAGGGAACGCCGGCGAAGACCGAGGGCCATTGCGATCCCCATCTGCTTCCGCTGCATTTGCATCATACGCCGCATCAGGTTCAAAGAGGCAAAAGCCGCACCCCCCAGCAAAATAAAAGACACAATATTCAAGAACTGCTGGTCATCCTCGATATCGCTCTGAATGGACTCTCGGACAGTCTCGTCCTCCCCGCGTGTAAAGATCACACCTGTCTCGGGAAGAACCGCGGCAAAAGCGACTTCGGCTGCCGCCTTCAGTTCCGCTGAGGAAACTCCTGGAGCGGTCGTGAGAACCAGCTCATTTACCCTACTTCCCCGGCCCGTAAGTGCCTGGACAGTTTCCAAAGGAGCGAACACCACACCATAGTCTTCTTGCGCGAGCATCCCTCCGGAGGGAGCCACGATCCAAAAATGATCTGGGTGCAGCACCTGCCCCACATAGCGCGTCCGCCCCTCGCCCCCAATAATTATTTCTCCAGCGGAAGGCAAGTCGTGGGCCTCGGCAAAATGGAAGTCCAGCGCCACGACGCGCTCACCAGCATCCTCCGGACCGAACGTCCGGCCTCGTTTCGCATGCACAGTGTCCACAGCAGTCCCTGCTGACGCCGCGGTCTCCATACGACCGTCACTCCGACTGCCATCCCTTGCGCTATTCCCAGTGAAACCGGCATTCGCTCCCACACTCACAAACAGACCCGGCACGAGCACTGTGTCTTCCGCCGGTGAAGCGGACGACACATCAAGCTGTACACTCGCGATCAGGCGCTCTTCCGCTCCGGTCACCATCTCCATCAGACCTGCCTCGCGCAGTGCTCCCAATAGAGTCCCTGTCTCGACAAAAGCCCCCTCCACGAGAGCTATCCGGAGATCATGCGCATGCAACAGTGCATAGCTCTCGTCAAANGACTCTTGCCGCTGCTCACNGAAAGCGTTGAACCCACCGAAACTGCCTGTGCCAAACGCGATCAGCAGTGCCAAACCCAGCACCTGCCACTTCCGCGCCCACATGTCGCGACGTGTCCAGCGCAACCAGAAACCCAGTCCCATTTTTCAGCTCCTTCCCGGCAGCTCCTTGTTCAACAAAATCTTCCCCTCACCAGCGCAGCTCAGTCACGGGCAGCCTTCCCGTTGTTGGGGGCCCATCCGTTACTATCCTTCCGTTACTCAAAGAGAGAACACGGTCCGCAATCCGGGCGATCTCCGCGTTGTGGGTAACAGTAAGGACGGTTGTTCCTGCGGCAGCCTGCGCGAGAAGTAACTCCAGAATTGATACACCCGTACGGTAATCGAGTTCTCCGGTGGGCTCGTCAGCGAGCAAAACGGGAGTCTCTGTCGCAAGTGCCCGCGCGATCGCGACGCGTTGCTGCTCACCACCGGAGAGTTCATGGGGAAAATGACGAAGCCGATCCCCAAGACTGACTTGTTCCAATGCCTCGCGCGCGCGTTCCTCTCCGCTTTTCCCTCCCCCTGATCGCTTCCAGCGCTTCCTTCCCCCCACTTCTGCGCCAAACTGCACGTTCTCCAAAGCCGTCAGAGCAGGGAAGAGGTTGAACGACTGAAAAACAAAGCTGACTGTGCTGCGACGATACGCGAATAATTCAGCATTATTCATACTGGAAATCTCGTGGTCACCGACCCGCACCGTTCCCTCAGTAGGAGTGTCAAGCGCCCCAATCACATTCAAAAGGGTGGTTTTACCACAGCCAGATGGGCCGAGAACCACGACGAACTCGCCCGTCTCAATGGCAAGGTCCATCTTCTCAAGCGCCGTAATTCGATTGTGATCAATCTCATAGCGTTTCGTCACAGCATGCAACTCGATCATGGTATTTCTCTCCTCCCTCAAGTCCCCACAACCCTACCCCCAGGTCTCTCTACAGGGCACACTCCAGTACAAAAGATCTTTGCAAAAAAGAGGAACCTTTCCAAAAAACATTGAAATATACGTGCAAAATGGGGACTGTTCTCACCTGCACTCAGAAGAGAAATCACCCCAGAAAATAATCTCCCGAACAAGAGCACCCAACAAGTTTCGCACTGAGCGCATAATCCAAGGCATGCTACTCCTTGACATGTACCGCTCAAAGACGCATAGTCCTTCGGTTGACCCTGGAAGATGCAGGCTTTTTCCTGACCCGAATGAAGACCCGTACGCGGGCTGCAGCGCACCTCCATCAGGACTGCACCAGACGCGCGAAAATAGGTACTGGAACGAACAGGGTAAGGCGGGAAAAAGGAAAAATGGGTGGCGCTCACAGGCCAAACCAAGGTCATTCGCTCTACGGCCCCGACTGTTACCGGCCCTGAGGCTGAGCTGATCCCATCAGCTCAATTCTCGCGACCCGAGTCTCGCGACCCGAGATCGGTTCACTGCAAAAGCGGGTCCAGGAAAACGTGCTTGCACACCCCCAACCTGTCCCCCGCCAATGGCAACCATCCTCAAAAAGCTTGAGAACAGGAGTCTGTGTGGTGAGTGCCCAAGCGGCGGTCTCTTGCTATTTTTCTCCGGCCCATCTCCATTCGTCGCGTTGTTCTTCCCAGTGTTCCGGTACTTCCCATCGGCCTGCAGTGCTGTCGGAAGCTTTTGCGAGAGAAGACATGACAGAACGCACTAGTTCTTTGTCTCGTTTGAAAGTGAGTATTTTTTCTGCTTCGGGCAAGCTGAGCCAGCGGAGCTCGCTCACTTCTTTGTTTGGAATGAATTCTCCGGAAACCATGCCCATTAGCCAGTAATAGACCTTTTTTTTGGCTTCTTCGCCCCGTGCGTTTTTTGTCTGATAGACAGTTTTGCCGATGTATGAGCCGGGTACGGCGCGGAGGCCTGTCTCTTCTGTGACTTCTCTGAGGGCACAAAAAAGAAGATCTGTATCATTTTTTTCTATTTTTCCTTTTGGCAAAGTCCAGTCATTTTTGCGCGGTCGATAGATGACCACTATCTCGATTTCTTTTGGTTTTTTTGCCTTGCACCGCCAGACAACTCCTCCTCCGGCCAAGATATCGGGTGTGTTCTTGCGGTCGCTTTTCTTGGGTGGCGTCCTCATATTCCCCTGATGTTCCCATTTGTTTGGGTGTAATGTGGCTTTTGTGTGGTGATAAATAGGCGTTTAATCCGTTTTTTCTCTGGCGACGCCAGTTTCTCTTCCGAGGAAAGGATATTAGGGTACGAATATATTTTCTAGTTCTTGTGATGGAGGTGTGGCCCTACTTTTTTTCCTGGCTGTCGTGCTTTTTTGTCCAAAGATGAGAAAGCTTGTCGGTCTGGGTCGATTCAGGTCACAGACTTGGTGCTAAGGTTGTCGGCATGGCAGCTGCCTCTTATGACGGGAGGGCACTGTCCGGATAGCCGCCCCGTCCCAGGGGGACCGACCCGGGGGAGGAGCCGTGTTCGAACGGTTTACAGATCGAGCAAGAAGAGTTGTCGTACTGGCACAGGAAGAAGCTCGACTCCTAAACCATAATTACATTGGCACAGAGCACATCCTTCTTGGATTGATTCATGAGGGTGAAGGTGTTGCCGCGAAGGCACTGGAGAGTCTGGGGATCAGCCTTGAGGCTGTTCGCCAGCAAGTTGAAGAGATTATTGGCCAAGGTGGTTCTTCACCATCGGGCCATATCCCTTTTACTCCACGTGCCAAAAANGTGCTGGAGCTGTCGCTACGTGAAGCGTTGCAGCTTGGGCACAATTACATCGGCACAGAGCACATTCTCCTCGGTTTAATCCGAGAGGGTGANGGTGTTGCTGCTCAAGTCTTAGTAAAACTTGGTGCAGATCTGTCCCGAGTACGTCAGCAGGTGATTCAACTCCTGTCTGGTTATTCAGGTCAGGGACGTGAATCTCAAGGAGCAGTCTCCGGCGCGTCAAGCGGCGGTGAACAGTCTCAGACGGGTTCGTTAGTTCTTGACCAGTTTGGGCGGAATCTCACCCAGCTTGCTCGTGAGAAAACTCTTGACCCTGTGATTGGGCGTGACACCGAAATGGAACGGGTCATGCAGGTTCTCTCTCGCCGGACGAAAAATAATCCGGTTTTGGTAGGAGAACCAGGGGTTGGGAAGACCGCCATCGTAGAAGGGCTTGCCCAGCGGATTGTTTCTGGCAATGTGCCGGAAACTCTCACCGGGAAACAGCTCTATACCCTCGATTTGGGTGCCTTGGTAGCAGGTTCTCGCTACCGGGGTGACTTTGAGGAGCGTCTGAAAAAAGTTCTCAAAGAAATCCGGCAACGTGGCGACATCATTTTGTTTATAGATGAGCTACATACTCTTGTCGGAGCAGGAGCAGCCGAAGGGGCAATAGATGCCGCTTCGATCCTGAAACCCATGCTGGCGCGAGGCGAGTTGCAGACAATTGGGGCGACGACTCTTGATGAGTATCGCAAGCATCTTGAAAAAGACGCTGCGCTGGAACGCCGTTTCCAGCCCATCACGGTTGAAGAACCCTCACTTGTGCATGCCATCGACATTCTGAAAGGACTGCGCGAACGGTACGAGCAACATCACCGTGTGCGGATTACTGACCAGGCCATTGTGGCTTCGGCCAACCTGGCCGACCGTTACATTTCTGACAGGTTTTTGCCTGACAAGGCTATCGACCTGATCGATGAGGCAGGGTCACGTATGCGCTTGCGGCGGATGAAGCTTCCGCCCGATTATCGTGAACTTGAAGAGAAAATCGCCGAGGTGCGGGCCGAGAAAGAAAAGGCCATTGAAGAGCAGCAGTTTGAGCAGGCTGCCACCTTGCGTGATAAAGAGAAACAGTTTATTCAGGAGCGGGCAGCCAAAGACGCTGAACGTGAAGACGATAATTTCGACCGTTACAACGAAATCGACGAAGAAGACATTGCCGAAGTACTGGCAATGTGGACAGGTATCCCTGTTTACAAGTTGACAGAGGAGGAGACTGAAAAGCTTCTCCGTATGGAAGAAGAACTGCATAAACGTGTGATCGGCCAGGTAGACGCCATTCGTGCGGTTTCCTCGGCGATACGCCGGACGCGGGCAGGGTTGAAAGACCCAAAGCGTCCTGCAGGTTCGTTTATCTTCCTTGGCCCGTCTGGGGTAGGAAAGACAGAACTCGCAAAAACGCTGGCGGAGTTCCTGTTTGGGGATGAAGACGCGCTTTTGTCGCTCGACATGTCGGAGTACATGGAAAAGCACACTGTCTCCCGTCTCATGGGGTCTCCCCCGGGATATGTCGGCTATGAAGAAGGTGGGCAGCTCACTGAGAAAGTGAGACGGAAGCCTTTTAGTGTCGTGCTCTTCGATGAGATTGAGAAGGCTCACCCTGACGTCTTCAATACCCTCCTACAGATTTTGGAAGAGGGTCGTCTCACCGATTCTCAAGGGAAAACTGTTGACTTTAAGAACACAATCATCATCATGACCTCGAACTTGGGGACAGCAAATCTGCGCCGAGCCTCTCTGGGGTTTGTCCGGGCGGATGAAGCAATCACCTACGAGAAGATGAAAGAACGTGTTCATGATGACTTGAAACGGAACTTCCGTCCGGAGTTTTTGAACCGGATTGACGAAGTGATCGTTTTCCATGAGCTACGCCGTGATGAAGTGCGTCTCATTATTGATCTGATGATGAGACGTGTGCGTGAACAACTCAAGGCACAAGGTCTCCAGATTGAGTTGACTGAAGCAGCACGAGACCTGCTTTCCGAGAAGGGATATGACCCAGAGCTCGGAGCACGGCCGATGCGTCGTGCCATCCAGCGTATGGTTGAAGATCCCCTTTCAGAACGGATCCTGTGGAAGGAATACTCGTCTGGTCAGCTTATTATCGTGGATGCTGAGGAAGAAGAGATCGTCTTCAGGGCGGTAGAAGCACCCGATGCGGCAGAAGAAGCTCTGGCAGGACAAGGCTCCACAGGCAATGCCGAGCCGGGGGAAACAACGCCGGAAGCTTGATGGATCTTTGGGCCAGTAGGGGTAAATGCCCCTGCTGAGGTGACGCCCGTAGAGAAAAAATTAAAAAAGAGAGAAGCAGAGTGCCTTTTGGCTCTGCTTCTCTCTTTTTTTTGGCGTATTTTTCAGGAGTTAGCGCAGAGGCGCAGAGGCGCAGAGGCGCAGAGGCGCAGAGGCGAAATGCAGATGCAGGCAGGTGTCTCGCAGGCAATATCCGAGGAGACGCTTGGTTTTATTGTGCGTGTCGCTCGTGTGCTTCGGAACCTTACCGCTCTCGTGTGACTGCGCAGCGTGGGTCCCATCACTTTTGGCGTGAAGTTTTTCCCCCCTGTTCATCCGCCAATTTGGCTCATAGATTTGTTTGGTTTCACGAAATCGGGCATTCCAATATTGTGGCCTGCCCATTTTTTCCAGACTGCGGCACGAATCAGGGCCTCTAGTTCGGCATCATTGCTGCCTGCGCGCAGGGGGTCCCGCAGGTTCGTCTCCTCCAGAGCAAATAAACAGGTGCGTAGGCCCCCTTCTGCAGTAATACGCAGTCTGTTGCATGTGGAGCAGAAGGGGCGAGTGACACTGGGAATGATGCCGATTTGTCCTTCGCCGTCGACTAAAAAGCGGCTCGCTGGATGAGGACCCTCTGAGGAAAGTGCGACGACGTCGTGTCCTGCCTTCTCAAGAGAGTCCAATATTTCTTCCGCGGTGAATACGTCTTTTTCTTTCCACTGTCCGTCTGCATCGAGCGGCATGTACTCGATGAAGCGCACAATACATCCTTCTTCTTGTGCCATCCTGGCAAAGGCGGGCACTTCGTCAGCGTTCATGCCGCGCATGACCACACAGTTGACTTTGACAGGAGTGAGTCCCGCTGCTTTTGCTGCGCGGATACCGCGCAGGACCTTCTCGAGGTTGTNGCTGCGAGTAATGCGAATGAAGCGGTCTTGTTGGAGCGAGTCAAGGCTGACATTGACGCGATCGAGTCCTGCTTCGGCGAGTTTGTCTGCTTGTTCTTCCAAGAGAACCGCATTTGTTGTCAAGGCGAGTTCTGGTCGTGGAGTGATGGCGTTGAGCTGGGCGATAAGTATGTGGAGGTTGTGTCGAACCAGAGGTTCACCACCGGTGACGCGGATCGTGCGGACTCCGAGTTGTACAAAGATNGCGGTGAGCCGAGTGGCCTCTTCATAGGTAAGAAGTTCCGTGCGGGGAAGCCAGGGGAGTCCATCGGCGGGCATGCAATACATACAGCGGAGGTTGCAGCGGTCTGTGACGGAGAGACGGAGATCGTCGGCGACGCGTGCGAAAGTGTCGAGAAGTGGCCCTCCAGTGTGCAGATCCGGTCTATCGTTTTGCTTGTTGTTGGTGTTTTTTCTCGCGCGAGGTAGGGAAATAGCTGATGTTTTCTGGGAGGTTTTCTTTTCGCTTTTCTTTGATTGTGCCGGCTTCCCGGTATCTGCGTTGGGGGCGGTATGTTGGTCGCTGTGCATTTTCAGCCTCTACTTGTATGGTGCGGAGAGNGTGTGTCCTTGCTGGCCCTTGTGTTTTTTTCNTTATTCTGGCCCAAAGAATCGACGGGATCCCTTGAGGAGTCTGCCCTTCCGGTATATTTGTCTATTGTTGACAGGTTCTCGCGCTATATCGATACTCTATTGGAAGTGCGCTGGTTTTGTGTTTCCTCATCCTGTTCCAAGAGTGCTTTTCTTGTGGGAACTCAAGTGTTTCCCTGAGATAGAGGCGCTCGGGTTAGGGGCATGCAGGAGGCGGAAAAGGAACTCGAGGGGTCATGTACAATAAAATTTTGGTTGCTACTGATGGGTCGATCACGGCAGACGGAGCTGTTTCTCGTGCTTTTGCTCTGGCAACACAGTTTAAGAGCACTGTTATTCTCGTTACTGTGGGTGAGGAGAATGACGCGAAGATCATTCTTGATAAGGTGTCTCGAGAGTATCAAGACACTGGAATTGAGATACAAACTGTGACGCGTCCTGGAGACCCGGCAAGTGTCATTCTTGATGTTGCCGAAGAACTGGTGACTGATTTGATTGTGGTAGGAAACAAGGGCATGCAGGGGGCTCGTCGTTTCTTTCTCGCGAGTGTGCCGAATAAGATCGCGCACCATGCTTCCTGTGCTGTGCTTATTGTCAAGACGACGTGATGGGCTGTGCGCACGCAGAAAAAAACTTTTTTTAGGACGGTAGGAGGCTCTCGCGAGAAGTTTTTTTGTCTCGCGGTCCCTTTGTCTCGCTTGCCTGTTTCTCGGGTTTCCTGCGGGAAAAGAATAGGTATTGTGCTTTTTGTCGCGCTTATTTGCGCAGGATGCCGGCTCGATCTTGGCGTTGGGTTGAAAGTACGGCCTGATGGAACAGGCATCGTGTTATTTTCGATTGTGCCTGATAGGACTTTTCTGGAGGTTCTGGGAAATAAGGGCTTTTCCGAGGTGGGTGATGTATTCGAGTCTCCTGGCGCTGCCGTAAATATTTTTCAAGATCTTCTGGATGAAGGATGGATTTTACGGGAGCGTGAGAAAGATGTGCTGGTTTTTTCTCACGCTTTTCGTGAAGCGGATGAAGTTCTGACACTTGCCCGACAGTTTGGCGGACCTCAGGGTGCTCCAATTACCCGGTTTGTGGTGACTACGAAGAGTGGTTTTTGGAAAGATACTGTCGCGATCGAGCTGGATGTTGTGTACCGGGCAGATTTACTGCTGAATGCCCTTCTGCGTGGGGTTTCGAATGAGCCGACATCGACAGAGTTGTATGAGACGTTGGGAGTGGACTTTTCGCGGAGCACGCTTGATGTGTTTGTGTCTCTCGAAGGGGAGTTGCTTTCCGTTGATCCACCGGTTTCTTCGCAGGAGACTTTCCGGAATAGGCAGAGACCAGAGTCTTTGGCATGGTCGCTGTCTCCCGGGGAAGAGTTCACGATTTCTGCTGCTGCAGAATCTTGGTCACTGCGAGCAAAAATTTTNGGAGTGTTGTTCTTTTGTTCGGGAATGGGCGGGCTTTTCTTGTTTGTGCGTGCGCGGAGAGACCGCTCTCATCAGAAAAAGACAGACGTAGGGTCAGCCTTTTCGCCTGCTCTGCCTTCCTGGCGGCGGTGAGATCATTTTCCCNCTATTGCTTCCCCATCTGTCACAGCTGCTCCGTAGCATGAGGACATGGCGAAACAACGATCGGTATACCGGTGCCAAGAGTGTGGTGAGTCTGTTTTCCGCTGGGTAGGGCAATGTCCCTCCTGTCGGGCGTGGGGGTCTGTTGTCGAAGAAGCAGCTTCCGCGAAGACAGGCAGTTCTTCTTGGGGAACGGGTGGCGTGGGCGAAATTGATTTGGCTTTTGTTGCAGAAGATACGCCTGTTCCTTTGCTGGAAGTGCAGACAGACGAAGCGCACTATCGGGCGACCGGGTTGACAGAGTTTGACCGGGTGCTTGGTGGTGGGCTTGTACCTGCGAGTGCAATTTTGTTGGGGGGGGAGCCAGGGATCGGAAAGAGTACCCTGACCTTGCAAGTGTTGCACGCGGTGGCTGAGCAGCGTGTCGGGCCGAGCCTGCTTGTGACAGCCGAAGAGTCAAAAGAACAAGTGCGTGTGCGAGCGGAACGTCTTGCTGCCTTGAGCCCAGGCTTCCTTGTGGTGGCAGAGACTTCGGTCCCGGCGATCATTGGGCATCTGCATGCCGTGCGTCCCTCAGTGGTGGTGGTGGATTCTATTCAGATGGTGCGCGATCCCCGTTTTGAAAGTGCTGCGGGGTCTGTGGTCCAAGTGCGAGAATCTGCGGCATTGCTTGTTGCTGCTGCCCGAGAGCTTGGTGTGGCAGTGATTCTTGTGGGGCATGTTACGAAGGACGGGACGCTTGCAGGGCCGCGTGTGCTTGAGCACCTCGTCGATGTGGTTTTACTTTTTGAAGGGGACCGCCATCATGCTTTTCGGACATTGCGTGGAGTAAAAAATCGTTTTGGTCCTGTGGGAGAGCTCGGTCTGTTTGATATGACGGACCGGGGATTGTTGCCGCTTTCTGACGCTTCTGAGGTGTTTTTGTCTGGCCGTCAAGCTGGTGTCGACGGTTCTGCTGTGGCTGCTGCAATGGAGGGGCGCCGGCCTGTTCTTGTCGAAGTGCAGGCTTTGGTGTCGTCAGCTCCGAGTGGTGTGCCGCGCCGCTCTGTGACGGGTGTTGATCCGAACCGTGTGAATGTGCTTGCCGGAGTCTTGGAGAAACGGCTTGGGTTGGCGTGCGGACGTGGGGATTTATATGTGTCCATAGCGGGAGGTGTGCGCGTGACGGATCCTGCTGTCGATCTTGCACTTTGCGCTGCGATTGCTTCTTCGGCGACAGGAAACCCGCTTCCTGAGGATTTTGTGTGGATTGGAGAGGTCGGTTTAGGGGGAGAAGTNCGATCTGTGGCAGCAATAGACCGGCGTGTGGCCGAGGCTGCCCGGTTTGGTTTTCGGACGATTGTGACCCCTGCAGTTGCGGCAGAGGNTGCTTCTCGCGCGTTGTCGAGTGTTGTGGGAGAAAAAGGAGAGGAATGCGAACGTCCTCAAGTGAGAGGTATAAGTGGGCTGGTAGAAGGCTTGGATCTTCTGCTTGGATGAGGCAGAGGACAGAAAATCTTTGGAGTTTGCAAAAATTGAAGAAAGAAAGAAGCACTTTATCGTTTTTGCAGTGCCCCTCATGCGTCTCGCNCATGTTACCTTGATATGGTGGATGATTGGCCGAGCGAGAAGATGCTCGAAAGCCTGGCTCTTGTCGCACCGGGAACTCGCTTGCGCGAGGGGGTGGACCGTGTTTTGTCGTCGAAGACGGGCGGTTTGTTTGTCCTCGGAGGTGAAGGGAGCATCGAGCGGATGTGCTCTGGAGGGTTTGTTATTGACGCCCAGCTCACTCCGCAGCGTGTGAGCGAACTCTCGAAAATGGACGGAGCTGTTCTGCTTGATGATCAGGCGACGCGGATTCTTCAAGCAAATGTGCATTTGTCGCCGAATGCTGATTTTGTCACCAATGAAACAGGAATTCGGCATCGAATAGCGGAGCGAGTGGCACAGCAGTGCCGGAATACAGTTGTGTCTGTTTCTCAGAAAATGGATCTGATTTCGGTTTACCGGGAAGACGAGAAGTATATTCTCCAGCCAGTTACTCGCGTACTCTCCCGCGCGAATCAGGCGGTTGCAACGCTGGAGCGGCATCGGGAACGTTTCAACAAAGTGTCCGTTTCTCTTTCTGCTTTGGAAGTCGAAGATCTGGTGACCACACGCGACGTATTACTCGTTTTGCAGCATGGGGAGATGGTGCGGCGTATTGCGCGTGAGGCGAACGTGCTTCTCATGGAACTCGGAATCGAAGGTCGATTGCTGCGTTTGCAGGTCGCGGAGCTCTCTTTTGATCTTGTGACAGAGATCGAACGTGATCTTCGAGATTATCTCCCCGATGCAACGCTTGACCTTGATGCAGTAAATGTTGCAACAGGGAAGGCAATGAGGGTTCTGGGGTCCTTGCCGACCGCAAGTTTGCGGGATCTTTATACCTTGACAGAAGTGTTGGGAGTGTCGCCTTCCGGCATGGACGCGCCAACGGCTCCGCGTGGCTATCGTTTTTTGTCAAAGATTCCGCGTTTNCCTGGCCGGGTAGTGAGCGACATTGTCTGGCATTTTGATGGTTTGCAAAAAATCCTCAATGCCATGGTTCACGAACTTGGCTGTATCGAATCTATTGGTGAAGAGCAGTCTGTCGAAATTAAAGAGAAGATCGTAAGGCTTGCTGATTCTCTGATTCTCGACCGGTACAGCTAACGCACTATTGCTGCTTGCCGTCATCTGGGTGTTGTCGTTGATGTCGTTCCTG
>JGI24723J26617_10001623_pt1 | contig 19434 bp, 13 predicted proteins | sample Cruoilmetagenom6_FD_26617 | JGI IMG/M metagenome (IMG submission 26617)
GTTTACGAGTTTCCGGTTGTTGTATCAGACGGCGGATGCGTTACGGCGGCCTTTGGAGGCGATGGGGTATCGGGTTTGGGTTCAGGGGAAGGATGGGCCTCGGACGCAGATCCTTGAAGAGTTCCGGGAGCATGATCGGGGCGTGTTGTTTGGGGCGTCGAGTTTTTGGCAGGGGGTTGATGTGCGGGGGGATCGGTTGCGGAATGTGATTATTACGCGGCTGCCGTTTGATCCGCCGGATCGTCCGATTGTTGAGGCGCGGAATGAACTCATTAAGGAAAGAGGCGGGGATCCGTTCCGGGATGATTCGCTTCCGCGAGCGGTGCTCCGGTTTAAGCAGGGGTTTGGGCGGCTGATCCGTTCGAGTTCTGATTCGGGGCGTGTTGTTGTTTTGGATCCGCGGATCGTGACGACTGGGTATGGGAAGGCGTTCCGGAATGCGATCCCGAGCGGGGTGGAGTTGATTCGGGTCGGGGCGTCGAGTGCGAATAACTTTGAGTAGTCTTCGGAGGCGCGGATCGTGTAGGTTATCCGGCTTTTTTATGATCCGCAATTTTGAATACGCAGTACTGCTCGCCCTTGTCGTTGATGCGTGTGCTGAGGTATGTTGCGGGGAGATCACGGGAATCATTGAAACAGAGTTGAACCTGTTCAGAGCGTGTGTGGCGGGCATTTGTTTGCACGATGGCTTCGTCGTTTATGATCTTGATCAGATTGGCATTCAGGAGTTCGCCGCTCTGTCTCCTGATCATGAGGGCCTGGGCGTAGCTCTTTGAGACTGATTCGGGGACTTGCGACATATCGCTGAGGGCTGGGGTCGCGATGCTTGGGTCGTCTGGAACCGCACGCATTGGATCTTCGGTCAGCATCCTTTCAATAACGCGTTCCCAAGCGCTGAAAGCTTCGCGGTCGATCGCTGATCCGACCTCGTTGCGCATGCTATTTAGAACGGTCCGCGGGGGGATGGGGTCTCTGTACGCTCTGGTAGAAGTCATCGCGTCATAGATATCAACAACAGAACAGATTTTTGCGGGGAGGCTGATGTTGTCTAGATTAATCCCGTTTGGGTAGCCCTTGCCGTCGAGTCGTTCGTGATGGTTGAGGGTCATGTCGATGGTGATTAGGCTCTGGCCGTCTTGCTTGCGCAGGATTTGTGCGCCTACTTCTGGGTGCTTGCGGATCATGGCCCACTCTTTGTCGGTTGGCTTTCCGTTTTTGTTGAGCACCTCGGCTGGGACATCTCGTTTTCCGACATCGTGGACGAGGCCACCGAGCATGAGGTCGCGGACCATTGGGTGATCGGCACCGAGGAGTTCAGTGCCTAGGAGACCGCATCCGACGCCGACATTGACCATGTGGGTGGTTGTGTAGTAGTCGTGTTCGGACATGTCGAGGAGATGAGAGAACTTGGATTCGTCTTCATTACACCACTTGGTGAACTGCGAGGCCATTTTCCCGATGGTGTCGCTGAGTCCATCGGTGCTGGGATCGCGCATAAAGTCTTCGATCATTCTGCCGCAGGATTCGCGGACTATGCGTGTTCGTTCGGCTATGCCCAGATCTTTGTTGTCATAGGCATTGACAAGGCGGTCGCTGATCATGGATTGGAACTGTTGGTGGTCTGAGAGTGGGATGTAGAAATGTGTGATACCTTGATCGTAAAGATTTTTGTAATCTGAGTTTGAGTATTGAGCACCTTTGGCTCGGTAGAGCAGTGCCTTTCCGCCGCCGTGGATTATGTAGATATCGAGTTCAAGGGTGTCTGATTCGAGTGAATCGATGGGTACCGGAAAGTATCCGGCATTGAGCCGGACCTCTGAGGCCATTGATTCAGGTCTATCTGTCATCTGTTCGAAGCTCCGTTATGCAGGTGGAAACATCGGGCAATAACCAGTCGGAATTCGAATCAAGCCGAGAGAACGATCCAATGAGGTAGCTATGGTGGAAATTGCCCAGTAAAACGGGGGGGTCACAAATGAATATTCATTGCCTTTGTATCAAATGGTTAGGGGTTTGTATTCATGCCCTGCGTATCCGGTGTTGGGCATGGCCCTACTGGGCGGCTTCTGGTATAGGTGATGTGCATGATATTTGGTGGATTGGGGCTCTGGTGGCGGCTGAACCGGGTTGGAAATCGTGGGCTGGTGTCCTATCGTCTGGGTTCACGCGATTTGGGCCCTGCATGGGTTTGGGCTTGTCGAATGGGCGTGATTTTCAGGAGTGCAGACCATGCTCGGACGCGTTTTTAAGGCATATGACATCCGTGGGACTTACCCAGATCTTTTGACCGACCGGATGGGGTGGCAGATTGGGTGTGGTTCTGCTCGATTCCTTCTTGAGGAGGCGTCGAACGATGGTGAATCCACGCCGATGATGCGGAATGTGGTGATTGGGCGGGACATGCGGAAGTCTTCGCCGACGCTCCGCGAGGAGCTTGTTCGCGGGTTGACTTGTTATCACGCGAGTGTGATCGATCTTGGGTTGATTGATACGCCGATGATGTACTTTGCGATTAACTATCTTGATGCTTCGGGCGGGGTGGTGATTACGGCTTCGCACAATCCGCCTCAGTACAACGGGTTCAAGATTTCCAAGCGGAAGGCCAAGCCTGTGGGCGAGCTGACGGGTCTTGAGCTGGTCCGCAAGTATGCGGCGATGGTTGATAAGAACGCGGTGCCGGATCCTTCGACGATTGTTGAGGTGCGTGATCTTTGGAAGCCTTATGCGAAGCATGTGCTTAAGTTCCTGGATCTGGGTGATCGGGATACGAGCAAGCCGTTGAAGATTGTGGTGGATGCGTCCAACGGCATGGCCGGGATGATGTGCCCGAAGGTCTTTGGGACCAACGGCGAGAATGTAGATGGTTTAGAGATCATCGAGATGAACTTTGATATTGAGTCGGGCGAGATGGCTCATGATCCGAATCCGCTGGTCGAAGCGAATTTGGAACAGTTGTGTGCTGCGGTTATTGAGCAGGGTGCTGATTTGGGTCTGTGCTTTGATGGCGATGCGGACCGGTGTGTTGCGGTTGATGAGAAGGGGAAGATTGTTCCCTGTGACCAGATGACCGCGCTGCTGGCGGAGTACTTCCTTGAGATGGAGCCTGGGGCGTCGATTGTGTATGACCTGCGTTCGACCAAGGCGGTCGAGGAAGAGATTCTCAAGCACGGCGGGACCCCATTGCGTGGACGCGTCGGGCATGTGTTTATGAAGGCGTTGCTTGCTGAGAACAAGGCGATCTTTGGGGGCGAGCTTTCGGGGCACTTCTACTTCCGGAAGAACTTTAATGCGGACTCGGGTGCGATCGCGATGGCGACGTTCTTGTCTGTGCTTGCTAAGAGCGGCAAGCCGATGAGCGAGCTGATCACGCCGATGGCGCGGTATATGCAGTCTGGCGAGATCAACTTCGAGAACGAAGAGAAGGATGTGGCGATCGAGTCGGTCATGGAGTACTACGCTGAAAAATGCGAGATCGACGAGCTTGATGGGATCACGGTTGATTGCTTCGAGGATGAGGGCTGGTGGATGAATATCCGCAAGTCCAATACGGAGCCGCTGCTGAGGCTGAATGCTGAGGCACGGGATCAGGAGACGCTGGACCGGATTCTTGAAGAGGTCGCTCCGATGCTTGGGCATCGGGTGGCTCACTAAACGGTCTTTATCCTCTGGGTTGGATTGAGCCGATATAATCGGGTATGAATCTATCGCAGTTCTTTGAGCATTGGTCGATCGTTGAGAACCCCTTTCGGGGCGAGGAAGCTCGGCATGATTCAATCTTTGCGCGGATGGGCCCCCCGAAGCTGGTTACTGGGCAGTCGGAGATCCCTGTTCCTGGTGAGGTGCAGCTTGCGCGGCCTGTGATATCGAGTGAGCACTCGGACTTTGAGAAGATTCTTGGGGAGCTGCATCGGCCTTCGACCTCGATTGTCTTTGGCGAGAAGGGGGCGGGGAAGACGGCGATCCGGTTGCAGATCGCTGGGCGGATTGGAACGCACAACGAGGATTTTCCGGACAGCAAGGTGTTCATGATCCCGTATGACGATTTGAACGGGATGTTGGATCACTACGCGAGTCGGGGGGGCAAGGGTGAGAACCCGTTTGCCAATGTTCGGTTGGTTGATCACATGGACGCGATGGTGTCGGTTGGTGTTGGGCGGGTGCTCAACGCGATTCTTCCGGGACCTACTGAGCCGCCGCCGGCGAATCTTGGGGAGCATGCGGCGAAGCGGGCGCGGAAGATGCCCGCGCTGATTCGGCGGGATTTGCTATTGCTTCAGTCTGTGTATGACACGAATGATCCGAGCGGGGCGCGGACGGCGCGGCTTCGTCAACTGCTCAAGATGCCGGGCGGCGGGTTTGGGGTGTTGACGGTCATTGGTATGTGGCTGGGGTGGATTCCTGCGGTTGCTCTGTTTGTGTGGCTGCAGGTGTACTCTGGGCTTGATGGGTTCTTGTTTAATGCGGTGCAGGTTGGTTCTGGGGTTCTGCTTGTGTTTTGGATGCTGCTGATGGGCAAGGCGATGGTGCTTGATCGGATGGTGATCCATCGGATATCGAGCAAGGTGCATAAGCAGCTGCGGATGGTGCCTCGGGCTCCTAATGGGTATCTGGGATCGCTGCGGCGGATGCCCAATAGTGTGCTGAGTTCTGGTGAGCTTCCGACGACTGATTCTGATGAGCAGCGGTACGCGATGTTTGCTCGGCTGCGGAGGGTGATCGCGGAGTTTGGGTTTACGGGGATTATGGTGGTGATTGATCGGGTGGACGAGCCGACGCTGATCAATGGGGATACCGATCGGATGCGTTCGTTGATCTGGCCGATGCTCAATAATAAGTTTTTGCAGCTTGAGGGCGTGGGGCTCAAGATGCTGCTGCCAATCGAGCTCCGGCATGCGTTGTTTAAAGAATCGAGTGCGTTCTTTCAGGAGGCGCGGCTGGATAAGCAGAATATGGTGGAGCGATTGGCGTGGACTGGGGCGATGCTCTATGACCTGTGCAACGCTCGGCTGGCGGTGTGCCGTCCTGCGAATGCTCCGTCGCTTGCGATGGTGGATCTGTTTACCGAGGATGTGACGCGGCAGGATATTGTTGAGGCGCTCGGGGCGATGCAGCAGCCTCGGGATGCGTTCAAGTTTATGTACCGGTGTTTGAATGAGCACTGCGCTAGCGTGACGGCTGATGACGGGAGTTGGCGGATCCCCAAGCATATTCTTGATCAGGTACGGCGGGATGAGGCGGAGCGGGTGATGCAGTTGCAGAGAGGAATTAGGCCGGCATGAGTGTACTTCATACGATCAACTTCGAGGTTCCTGTGTATCTGAATAAGGCGTGGCCGCGGTATGTATCGCGGGAGTGCTTCCGGCTGCCGATCTGGTATCTGGCTGTGTGCGCCTATGCGGTGTTCCATATTCTGACGACGAGCTATGACACGATCTCGACCAAGGACCATCTGCATATCGGGATCCTTGTTTTTGTGTGGGTTTCGTATACGGTGTTTTTGGTGATCCGGAGTGTATGGAATCTGGCGACGATCCAGTCGCAGGGGCGGGAGTATGAGTATCAGGCTTGTGAGTCGTGTTGCGGCGATATGCGGGGGGCGGAGGATGGGGCTGAGTGTTCTGAGTGCGGGGCGCAGTTTGATCGTGATGGGGCGGTTGAACGGTGGACTCAGTACTGTAGTTGGGCGAGGCGTCACAACAAGCGGGCGCAGTCGAAGAAGATCGCCGCTGAGGTGCAGGCCGAAGAAGAATCAGTTGACTCTTAGGTACTGTCGATTTATCTGAGGCGTTTGAGTCTTGCGTATTCGAGGACGAGGGTCTTTCGGCCTACGGCTTTGAACTCGATGATGACCCGGGCGTTTTGGCCTGGGGTGGTTTTCATGACGGTGCCTTCGCCGAACTGGGGGTGGCTGACGATGCAGCCGATTGGGTACTGGGAGTCGTCGTTTGTTGATGATGGTCTGGATGCGGCGGGGTTGATCGATGGACGGGCGGGGATTGATTTTCTTGGTTCTACATTGGCGAGGCGTTGCTCACGGGCGTCGTTGATGGCTTTGTGGTCTGGTTTGAAGCTGGCGAAGGACCCAGCGCGGAAGCTAGAGGATGATGATTTGTTGCTGAAGGCGTCGTCGTATTCGCCCATAGAGCCGCCGTATCCGCCGTCTGAGTGGTCGGAGAAGATGATGTTCTCTGAGCCGATTTCTTCTAGGAATCTTGACTTGATGGTGCGTTCTGTGATGCCACGGACGGTGCGGCGTGCGGCGTTTGAAATTTGGAGGTGCTTCATTGAACGGGTGATCCCGACGAATGCGAGGCGGCGTTCTTCTTCGAGCTCGGCGAGTGAATCGGCGGCGCGGGAGTGGGGGAGAGTGCCTTCTTCGAGGGCGATCATCGCGACGGCGGGGAACTCAAGGCCCTTACTTGCGTGGAGGGTCATGAGGGTGACGGCTCCGGATTCGCTGTCGACCGCGTCGGCATCGGCGATGAGGGCGATTGATTCGAGGTACGCGCGGACGAGGGCGAGGAGCGGGGGGACGGTGCCGAGATTGCCGGACTCTGCTTGATCGGTGTCGGTAAATGATGCGGGGTCGTCTGCGGGGTCGAACTCGCGTTCGAAGTCTCGGGCGGAGGTGATGAGCTCGTTGAGGTTGTCGAGGCGTTCTTCGTCGGATTCTGCGCCGGAGGCCTTGGCTTGTTTGGTGTAGTGGGCTTCTAAAGTGGATTCGGTGATGACGCGTTCGACGAGTTCGTGGAGGTTTGAGGAGATGGAGGTGCCCATGAATGAGCCGCCGCCTGTCCATTCGTTGACCATGGTGGTGAATTTTTTGATCGAGTTGGTGGCGCGATCGGTGAGTCCGAGTTCGCCGCATCTGTTGAGGCCTTCCCAGAAGGTGAGCCCGGCGCGGGCGCAGGCGCCTTGGATGGTGTCGAGTGTTGTTTTGCCGATGCCTCGGGTGGGGGTGTTGATGACGCGGAGGAGGGAGACGGGGTCGCTCGGGTTGGCGATGACTCTCAGGTAAGCGATGGCGGTTTTGATTTCTTCGCGGTCGAAGAAGGCGGTGCCTCGGGCGATCCGATAGGGGATTGCGGACTGACGCATTGCGTCTTCGACGACGCGGGAGAGGGCGTTTGTCCTGTAAAACACGGCCATATCTTTCCAGGCGATGTTGTGGTCTTCGTTGAGATTGCGGAACCAGTCGGCGATGAGTTCGGACTCGTGTCGTTCATCGTTGGTGGTCAGGACGGTGATGGCATCGCCGCCGGGTGTTGAGGTGAAGAGGGGTTTGTCTTTGCGTTTGGTGTTGTGCTTGATGAGGGTGTCGGCGGCTTGGAGGATCGGTTCGGTCGATCGGAAGTTCTCTCCGAGCATGATGACTTTGGCACCGGGGTAGTGTTCTTCGAAGTCGAGGATGTTGCTGATGTCGGCGCCGCGCCAGCCGTAGATGGCTTGGTCGGGGTCTCCGACGACGCAGATGTTTGGTGGCTCGTTGTCGTCCTCCATGCCTGGGAGTGGCGGGGGAGACGAGGCGAGGAGTGAGGCGATCTTGAACTGGACGGAGTTGGTGTCTTGGTATTCGTCGATCAGTAGATACTTCCAGCGGGCATTGAGTTCGTCCTTGATGTCGGGGTGGGTGTCGAGGATCTTGGCGGTGTAGAGGAGGAGGTCGTCGAAGTCGATCGCGCCGGCTTTGCGGAGGGACTCTTCGTAGGCGATGTAGATTTTGGCGACTTGCTTTGAGTAGTAGTCGAAGGCGTTGGCTTCGTATTTTTTGGCGTCCATCATCTCGTTCTTTGCGGTGGAGATTGTTGAGAGGACGGATCGGGGCGGCCAGTTGGACGCTTGGAGGTTCATGGCTTTGAGGACACGCTTCATTGCGGTCATTTGATCGGAGCTGTCGTAGATGGTGTAGTCGGCTTTGAGCCCGGGCATTTCTACGCGTTCGGCAAAGCGGCGGAGGAGGCGGGCGCAGAGGGAGTGGAAGGTGGTGATGGTGAGGCCACGGAGGCGGGGGTCGCGGGGGGCGTCTGGGTCGAGGGCGTTTGGGCCTGCGATGGTGAGGGCGACGCGTTCTCGCATTTCGCCGGCGGCTTTNTTGGTGAAGGTGAGGGCGAGGATGGACCACGGGGGGGTGTTGTTGGCGACGAGATGGGCGATGCGGCGGGTGATGACGCGGGTCTTTCCAGATCCGGCGGCGGCGAGGATGAGAAGCGGGCCCTCGGTGCACAGGACAGCCTGCTTCTGGGGGGGCGTGAGGCCTTGGAGGTAGGCTGGGGTATCGGAATCTGGTGTCGGGATTGGCATCGGATAAGGGTAGGTAATCATGATTCGCACACTCTCTTGTAATTGATTTTTTATTCCTGCATTGGGCATCCTGATATCCGTTCGGTGGGTGGATTGGGAGTGGGCCGTATCATGATGGCCGCCTGCATTGCGATCATGGATGATGTCTTGTGAATTGGATTGCATACATGACGGATTGTTGTATATTTGAGAGTTCCCATGGCTGTGGGATTTGCTGGTTGATTTGTTGGTTCGAGGAGCGAGTTATGTTTCGATATCGGTGGTGTATCGTACTGATTGCTTTGGGTTTTACTCAGGTGCATTCTGTAATGGGTGATGTTGTAGCCGGGGACGATGCGGTGTTTGGTGCTGGGGCGTTGACCTTAGATACGGATCAGGGGCTTGAGTTTCTGGATTTGGATCGGACGACCGGGCGATCGGTTGATCGGATCATGACTGAGTTTGGTGCTGGTGGTGACTTTGAGGGGTTCCGGCGAGCGAGTGCTGATCAGGTATTGAGGATGATTGGCAACGCCGGGTTTCAAGCTCCAAACTTAGGGATGACGGTCGCGATTGCTCCCGATCCGGCGTTTGCTCAGTTTGTAACGATGACGAGTGTTGTGGGGAACTTCGGCGGGATCCGGATCTCGCGTGGGACTGTGGTTGATGAGCCGGTGGCTGGGCGGAGCTATATGGTTGCGCTTGAGGACTATATCAATCTGAGTTCCAATGACTTTATAACCGCGGCGATTTCGGCATCACACTTTGATGTGAGCGGATCGATCGGGCACTGGTTGGTTCGGGATTCGGTACCCGCGCCGGGGTGGGTGGGGGTGTTGATGGTTTCGGGTTTGGCTGTGGGAGTGCGTCGTCGGTAAGTGGGGGAGCGAGGTTGGGTTGGGTTATTGCGTTGGTGAGTTGGTTGGGCAGTGAGCCGGACCGATAACGAAAGACCGCATTGAGAGCGAATGAACGGGTATACATCTTTCTTGTTGGAGGTGTCGGGGAAACTCCTGACTTTAATTGATGAGTAATGCTCAAGAATGCTGGTCTATATGATTGGGACAACCGATCTAAGACCTGTATGTTTGCGAAAAAGCAGAAGAAATCTACGACGCCCAAAGCACCGCCTCCACCACGGGCGGATTTTGTACAGCTGCTGACCGATGCGATCGATCGGAATACATCTATTGGTATTGTTCATCAGGGCAAGGCTGGGAACGATCCTCTGGCGCAGGGGCGATTGCTTGAGTGGAAAGACAATGTCTTGGTGATCGAGGAGTTGCAGATCATCGGGCGTGATGTGGTCTTAAAGAGCAATGACAGTGTCGAGGCGTATTTGTCATACAACGGGACGATGCTGACGTTTGATGCAAAGGTCCTCAAGGTGGAGATGCCTCGGAAGCTCAACAAACAGCGCGTAGTTCGTGCGTTGCATATTTCCAACCCGATGAATCTCCGTGAGGGAGATCGAAGGTCGGCATTCCGGGCTTCGCTGTCGGGGTTGGCCGAGGAGATTCCTGTCAAGATGTGGTTCTTGGATCGTTTCAAGCCGGATGATGAGATTGATGAATCATTGCTTTCTGAGCGTACCACTTCGTATTACACTGATCTGATGGCCGCCAAGAATTTTGATGCCCAAATCCCGGTCGACGAGGATGGGGTCGAGTTGATTTCTATTGATTGGAACCCGGTACTCAAGATGGCGATGCTTGATATCCCGCATGCGGAGGGGCGTCTGATTGATGTGACTTCAAATGGGCTTGGGATTCTGATGTATGGCATCTCGAACATGCAGCTCGATCGGTTTGAGCGGATCGGGTTATCGTTTATGCTTGAAGGCCAACAGCTGGACTTTGTTGTTGAAGTGCGGCAGGGTACTGACTTGAGAGGTTCGACGTGCCGGATGGGCGTGCTGATTGTGTATCCTGATAGACGGGATGGGACGACCTTGACCAGGCGTACGCTCGAGCAGTTTGCGATGAAGATCCAGCGTGATCAGCTCAAGAGCCGGAAGGCTTCTTGAGCTGCGACGATCGGCTACTCGCATAGTCATCAATCTATTTCGTTGATCCCATACCGGGCGGCATCATTGCGTGTGGGATGTCTGCGGCTCGAGTCATCAGGATGATTCCTTCGGGGAGATCCTTGGCGACTTGTGTGATGACATCGCCTTCGAGTCTTCGCGCGACATTGGATCGGCGGGATTTACCCATAATGAGGGTGTCGCAGCCATAGGTTACGGTGTAGTCGAGGATCTCTTCGGCGATGCTCGACGCGGTGACGAAGATCGGGATGAAGGGGACGCCGGCTTCTTTGGCGAGCATGGCGGTGGTGCCGAGGGTTTCTTGTGCAGCTTGATCGGTCTCGATCTGTGGTGCCTTTCCGGGGGCCATGTCCATGACGCGGACTTGGCGGACGAAGATGGCCATGAGTGTTGCGTCGCGTCGTTTGGCGAGGTCGATGGCGTATTCGGATTGGTACCGGCCGCGAGCGGCGAGCATGATCTTGGGTTTGTCGGTATCGATTTCGGGCTTGGCCGAGAGGATTGGCATCCAGCCGCCGCCTGGGGCTTCGACGGCTTTTCCGGTCGATGCGGGACGCAGGGTGCGGATTGTTCTGATGCCCAATGCGAGTGCGACGAGCGTGCCGCTGAATGCGGTGGAGATGGGTTGGGTGATACCGATGGTGACGGTGATCGAGAGCAGGAAGAGTCCGAGCGCCCAGAAGAGGATGCGGGTCGGGAGGGTAAGTTCGAGTTTGGTGTTGATGGCGCTTGAGAGAACGGTGACGGTGATCGCGCCGGTGACTCCCAGCACATAGAGGGAAGCGAGGACGGTGACATCCTGCTCGAAGATGATGACGATGATTGGAATAATGATTGAGACGATGAGCCCGATGTAGGGGACGCCCGAGTAGTTGAGCTTGGTGAGTGGGCGTGGGAGTTCGTCGTCCTGGGCCATCGCGTAGAAGACGCTGACCATCGCCATAATGGCGGTGTTGGTGGCGCTCAGGAGGAGTAGCCCGAAGGTGATGCCCGCGATGTTCCCGAAGATGGTGCCCATGGTGGGGCCCATGACATCGGTGGCGGTGTTCTGGGCGACGATGCGCATCGCGGCGTTGGTGTACTGGCCTACTTGGTAACGGTGTGATTCGAGATTTTCGTAGGCGACAGCGCCTGGTTCTGGGAGTGATGCGATCTGCTCATCGGTCAGTGTGATGGGCATTGAAGCGTCGTAGTCTGCGCGGGAGGCGGTGGGCATGGAGTCGATGAAAGCCTGGCGTGATTCGACGAGGCGTTCGGTGTCGGGGGAATCGAGATGCTGCATCTCTGTGCCTGCGACGGCGAAGGTGAGTCCGGCGAGTGCAAGGCCGAAGACGAGGTTGAGTGCGACGACCTCAATGGCGACGGGCCAGATGGTTTTTTTGGATTCCTTCTCGACAGGCTTTTTCATCATCCCGGTCATGTTGGCGACGGCTTCGACGCCTGCGAGTGCTAGGCAGATCTTGGTGAAGTTGACCCACATGTCTGCAGGGGGGCTGTGGCGGAAGTAGTCGAAGGAGATTGTTTCGATGCCTCGTGCGAACGCGGGGATGGCGATGACGGCCATGATTGCGGACACGGCGAGGGCGACGAGGGCGATGATGAGGGCGAACTTGCCTGCAGACTTTGCGCCCAACCAGTTGATGCCTCCGACGAGGATTATGGCTCCGACGGCGAGCGGCAGGACGAGGTCGTGGGGGACATGGAAGTAGTGGAATGCTTCGATCGCGGAGATCGCGGCGGTCATGATGTAGCCCGACAATAGCAGGGTTGAGCCGATGACTGAGAGGGTGGGTGAGAGCTGGCGTGCGGCGGTGTAGACACCGCCTCCGTCTGGGAAGCAGCGGCAGATATGGGTGTAGGCCCAGGAAACCGCGAGCATGAGAAGGCCGATGGCGGCGAGGTAGAGGATTGAGGCGTGGCCGGTGAAAAGGAAGGCGAGTCCGAGGACATAGAGGCGTGAGGTGCCCCAGTCCCCGTAGAGGAGCGGTCCTGCGTGGATCCAGCGTAGATTCCGGGGTCGTGAGTCTGTGGTCAGCATGCGTTGGTCAGTATATTACTATCGGATCTGGTGAGTAATTGTCCCATCCCAAGACATTAAGTCTTGGAATACTCGTTCCGGTATGGTAGTCTGCATCCATACTTGATGAGGATAGATTTGATGCCAGTAAGTTCTATGATTCGGATCGCTCTCTGGAGCATTATTTTTACTTCGGTCCCGGCCAATGGCGATGTGGATCAGCTCTTTGAGACTCCTGTGACTTATGCCGCGGGTCGTCAGCCTGAGCAGGTTATTGTGTCGGATTTGGATCATGATTCAGATCTCGATGTAATTGCGGTGAATCGGTTCTCCGATGATGTGAGTATTTACATGAATGCCAGCGACGGTACGATGGCTGAACAGGTGAGTTATGATGCCGGTGAGAACGCGATATCGGTGGCCGTGGGTGATCTGAACAATGACTCGCATCCGGATCTGGCGGTAATCAACGATCTCAACACCCCGACAATTTCGGTGTTGTTTAATAACGGGGATGGGACTTTCGCTCCGCCGAGCATGGTGCTGCTGGGGACTACCGACGACGCCAACTGGGTCGCGATTGCTGACCTTGACAACGACGGGAATCAGGATCTGATCGCGACGATCAGTGCTGATTCCAATGGTATCCGCGTGATGTACGGCAACGGAGATGGGACATTTGGACCGCCGGTGGCGTTGGCGACCTCGGGTGGGGTCGGGCACATTCGGGTGGGGGATGTGAACAACAACGGGTTTGCCGATTTGATTCTGGCGCATTCATCGAGCATCACGGTGCTGATTAACAACACGATCGGCGGCTTCCTGGCACCGATGGACTATGTCACCGGGGGGAGTATTCGCGAGTTGGCGGTCAAGGATTTCAATGGTGATGGGCTTGAAGATATTGCCGTGATGATTGCCGTGCCTGGCGATGTGCAGATTCTGACCAACACTGGGTTTGGGCTCTTTGAGCTTGCAGAGAGATACGAAATCGGGTTCTGGTCAGAATCAATCGACAGCACGGATGTTGACAATGATGGGGACAACGATCTTGTGATCATCATCATGTTCGATAACTTTGGTAGGGCGATGGTTCTCATGAGGAATAATGGGGATGCGACCTTTGCCGAGCCCATTCTTTTTGATGCGGCGAACAACTCCCGTTCGATCACGACCGGGGATCTGGATCAGGATGGAAATCAAGACTTTATTACAACCCTGTCAACGGGCGATGCTGTTCGTGTCACCATGAATACGGATGCGGGAGTTCCCGCGGCCAACTCCGTATATCTGGTCCCCGATAATGCATGGGACCTGACTACACGCGATCTTGACGGATTGATGGGGCCCGATCTGGTCTGGGCGAGCCCGTTTACCAATGAGGTTGGTGTGACCATGAACTCAGGAGATGGGACATTTGGTTCTGTCATGATGACGACGGTGACGGGCCGGCCGTATGCGTTGACAGTTGCGGATGTTGATGGGTTTGGGGTTCCTGATGTCATTGCTGCATGCAAGAGTATCGATGCAGTTAAAGTCCTCGTTGGGGATGGATCGGGGAGTTTCGTGCTGATTGGACAGTTCGATGTGGGGGTAGATCCGGTGGGGGTCACGACGGCGGATCTCGATCTGGATGGCGATCTTGATTTGATTGTGTCCAACAGTGGGGACAACTCGATCAGTGTGCTGATCAACATTGGGTTCTGGAACTTTGAACCCGCTGTCCATTATGATATTGGGTCGAATCCATTGGGGGTCGTGGTCGGGGACCTCGATGGGGTCGGGGGGCCTGAAGTCATTGTTTCCAGCGGCGATTTAATTATATTCGAGGGGGTTGGTGACGGTACACTGGGGCTTGAGACTCGTATTGGCATCGGGACTGGGGCATATGGTGTAGCTCTTGGGGATCTCAATAATGATGGTGTCCAGGACTTGGTGGCTACCAGCTTCAGCTTTGAGGGTGCTTCTGTTTATCTCGGTAATGGGGATTCGACTTTTACGCCTGGCGATGTTTTCGCCACACCGGATTCTCCTCGTGCGGTCAAAGTCCATGATATTGACGAAGATGGATTTCTAGACATTCTGGTATCGACTCTCAATGTTTCAGTCAATGTCTATCGAAACGATGGTGCGGGTGGAATTAGTATGGGGGCTGGCGACTATGGGGCGTATGGGACGACTCGGGATGGCGGCTTTGTGGTGGCGGATTTCAATAACGATGCCCGACCTGATCTTGCCACTGGAGCAACTGGTCTCGATCCGCGGATCACGGTTCGTCTCAACTCTTGCATTCAGTCGGTTTGTCCTCCGGATCTCAATGGCGATGGGCAGCTTGATTTCTTTGATATCTCGAAGTTTCTTGTTGACCAGATCGATTACAACAGCGACACCGTGTTTGATTTTTTTGATATCTCGGCGTTCCTGACGGGCTTTGGTGGTGGGTGCCCATAAACCGGTATGAGCCGCTATCAGTCCGAGAATATCGAAACTCCAAAAATTCGCAGAATAATGGCGGGTAGCGATGCTCCCGAACGCTCTCTTTCATGAAGAACCCCGTCACGCGGTGGGGAGAGTGGTCATGTAAGGAGTCAATCGATGAAAGAGTTTGTGTTATTCAGCATCGTGGGGTTTTTGTCGGTTGTTTCAGTTGCTTCGGCGCAGCAGTACCGTGTTTGGATCAGGCCGCCCGTTGGTCAGTTGATTGACTCAGGATTTGTAGATTTGCCCCCGATTATTCATGGGAGCTACAGCGGGGTTGATATATTGGGGAATCCACAGGATTTTACGGCCGACGCGATGGGTGCTGGTGGGCAGATACCGCTTGTCGATATTCAAGCGAGCAGTACAAATGCAGGCGATCCGAGTGTTGAGTCAACGCTCTCGTATGTGTACCGGGTGAATGCAACCGCTGGATCAACGAGGAATGCGGTGCCATTGATTATCCGAGCGGCTGCCGATGTTCAAGCGATTCCAAGTGGTCTAAGCCCCGGCGCGTACGCGTATGCCACAGTTCGGGTCTCTCTCCCCTTGAACAACAACAACCCAGTCATTCACCACACTATTGTTGCTGCGGTCGATGTCTTTAATAATGTGCCTTCAGACAGCTTTAGCCAGACTCTGAGCACTGTTGCCTTCGTCGGTAGCAATGGGCATGTTGATCTCAGGGCGTATGGAACATTTTCTGGGCATGGTGGTGAAGTCTCGGCGACTGCGGACCCTACCTTTGAGATTGATCCAACCGCCACTTATGAGGAAAATGGTCAAACTCATTTTTACACCGATGAGTTCATGATCGAATACTCGCCAACTATTGATCAATATGTTCCCTGCGCACCGGATCTCAACGACGACGGGCAGCTCGATTTCTTCGATATTTCAGTGTTTCTTACCGATCAGGCAGATTATAACAGTGACACCGTATTTGATTTTTTTGATATCTCTGCGTTCCTGACAGACTATGTCGGTGGGTGCCCATAATTGGGGCTCGCCGGGCTATCGGGCGTTATGCAGCATTTGCTGGTAAGAGGAATGTAGGATTTGTCTGGATCTGCATGATCCGCACCCATAATTCAGCCGTATCTTGGTACAGTCTATGTCCGGTCACTCTGGCCGGGGATCTTGTGTCGAGGGGCGGACCGAGCCGAGTGCTGGTCCGTGGCTCTTTCCGTATCCTAATCGGTTGCCTACCCTCGGTGTTGTGCTGTTCGGCCAATCTGTCCGGTGTGGGCTTAGGTTGGAGTTCGGTTGAATTGATATTGGTGACGACTCGTGCCTCAGAATCATGAAGACAACTCGGTTCCGCGTCTCCTCGACGATACAGCTGAGGGCGGGATCCCTGTTTCTCCAGAGGACACTGCCCCGCTCGACGGGGGGTCATCTGATGGCGCGACGATCGAAGAATCGGAGAAATCGATTCTTGCCGCGACCAAGTCTGGCACGAATCTCGACACACTCATCGGGAGGTTGGTTATTGATCAGGGGCTGGCGACCAGCGATGAGGTCAAGCATTGCAAGACGATGACGCGTGAGGGGGGGGAGGAACCGTCTGAGAAGTCACTCGCCCATGTGCTTGTTGACCGTGAGTTCATTACCAAACGCCAGCTCTCTCGGCTCCGTGAGTCGATCGAGGCGGAGCGTTCGGGTAACAAGATTTCTGGATACAAGATCCTTGGCAAGCTCGGCGCCGGTGCGATGGCGACAGTTTATAAAGCGAAACAAGTATCGCTCGACCGGATGGTCGCGCTCAAGAAGCTTCCCGAGAAGTTCTCGCAAAACCCACAGTTTATTGAGCGGTTCTTTGCTGAGGGCCGGGCTGCTGCGTCGCTCAATCACCCCAACATTGTGCAGGCGTTTGATGTGGGCAACGAGGGTGACATTTATTACTTCGTGATGGAGTATGTCGATGGGCGGACTGTTCACGAGGACATTGTCGAACACAAACGATTCACTGAGAAGCTCGCCATTGAGATTATTATCCAGGTGGCTGAGGCTCTTGAGCACGCCCACGAGATGGGGCTGATCCACCGGGATGTGAAGCCTAAGAACATCATGATCACCAAGGAAGGCGTGGTCAAACTCGCGGACATGGGGCTCGCGCGGGCGATTAGCGATGTTGAGGCTGCAGAGGCTGAGGCGGGGCGTGCGTTTGGTACGCCTTACTACATCTCGCCTGAACAGATCCGGGGCGAGAAGAACATCGGTCCTCCTGCGGATATCTATTCGCTTGGAACTACGCTGTATCACATGGTGACGGGTGCTGTGCCGTTTGAGGGTAAGAGCCCGAGTGCAGTGATGCATAAGCATTTGAAGAGCGAACTGATTCCGCCTGATCATGTCAACCCGAAGCTCTCGGCGGGGATCAGTGAGGTCATCGAGATGATGATGGCGAAGAAGGTTCGGCATCGTTACAAGGATTGCTCGGATCTATTGGTTGATCTGCGTGCACTCAAGGACGGGGAAGTCCCGCCGATTGCTCATCATGATGTGATGGGTGAGGCGGATCTGACCGCGTTGGCTCAGGCAGAGGCGGCTGTGACAACCCCGATGCAAGAAAACACGGTCAATAAATCCACAAACGGGATCGCTGACAGGTTGCTCTGGCCGCCGTTCTTGATTCTTGTGGCGTTGCTGCTGGGTTCGCTGATTGGCAACCTGCTGATGGCGATGTGAACCGAGTATAAATCGCGTGTATTCATATCTAAAAAAACACCAAGCATTGCTTGTTGTTTCTGTACTGTATTTTCGGGATGAGGGCTTAGCGGCGGCGGCGGGTGCTGATCATTCCGCCGAGTCCCAGCAGGGCTATTGCCGATGGTGCGGGAACCTGTGTGACGGTGAACTGGAGTTGACCAACGATGTCGGCTGCCCCGTCTGGGGATGAATCCCAGTTGCCAACCTCGTCGATGCCGCCTTGGCCGAATGCGAGGATATCGAATGAAAAGAGGGAGACTTCGATTTGGAGTCCGCCGCTGGTGTAGGTGAGGCCTCCGGTGTAGTCGGAGGTGGTTGATGCTTGGATAAGGCCCATCACATTGCCATCGAAGTTGAGTTCGAGATCGAAGACTGTTATGCCGGTATTCCCAAGGTTGTTAGAGGCGAGGAAGGTGTAGTCGTAGACGCCTGGGGCTGAGAACTCTTCGTTGAGCCAGTGTCCGCCGGTGGAGGCGTTGCCGGTGTAGAGCATGTTGCCGTCTTCTTGGAAGTAGATATTGGAGACGTTGTTTCCGCCGATATCGTCATACCACTCGGCGAGACCGGATCGGATGAAGCGGGCACCGTCCCATGCGATGGAGCCCAGTGCAGAACTCGACGCAAGAGCAGATAAAAGTACGGTTGTTGCGATTTTCATGTTGATCCATTTCCTGTGTATGAAAATTTTTCGGAGGGTAAAATACCCCATTGAAACAAAGGGTAGCCCGAATCCGGTATTTTGCCCGTAAATCCTCAGAAATTCAACTGGAACAGGGTTTTTCCAGTATTGGAATCGAGATATCGGACCTTTGTGATTTTCAGCAGCAACTGGAGTCGCAGCCGTAGGGTTTGGTGGCGAGGATGTCCAGGCTGGTGATGACTTGCTCAGCGGTTTGGCCCTCTGGGAGTAACGCTGTGACCTTGGCGTAGAGCGGGTCGTTGGCGGTCGTCAGGGCATTGACATAGTGGGCCTTGGGGATCAGGGAGATGTTGTCCATGCCGGCGTTGACCATTTGTTGACGCATCTGCTCGACGGGGATCGCTCCGGCAACGCAGCCGGCCCATGCTTCGAGGATGGATTTGACTTCATCTGGGACTTCGCAAAGCAGGGCGATGTCGGAGATTGCTACTCGGCCGCCGGGTTTGAGGACGCGAGCAATTTCATTCCAGACTTGTTGTTTGTCGAGTGAGAGGTTGAGGACGCAGTTGGAGATGATGACATCGACGGAGGAGTCGGCAACGGGGAGGTGTTCGATCTCTCCGAGGCGGAACTCGACATTCTGCAAGCCGGTGTTGCTTTGGTAGTGTTCGATGTTGGCGCGGGCTTTGTCGATCATTTGGGGGGTCATGTCGATGCCGATTGCTTGACCGGTTTTGCCGACCTTCGGTCCTGCGAGGAAGACATCAAATCCGCCGCCTGATCCGAGGTCGAGGAGGGTTTCGCCTTCTTTCAATGCTGCGATGACTGTTGGATTTCCGCAGGAGAGGCCCATGTTGGCGTCGGCGGGGAGGGCTTCGAGTTCTTCGGGCGAGTAGCCGATTTTTTGTGCCAGTTCGGTGGCGTCGATGGTTTCGGTGACGCCGCAGGCTCCGGCGCAGCAGTTGCCGCTGTTGTCAGCGATCCCGGCATAGTCGGAACGGATTTGTTTACGGATTTCTTCGTTGGATTTCATCGGGTGACTCCTTCGCTCTTTGGGCTGCAGCACATACTGGTAAGACGGGGGATGCAACACCCTTCGCGTTGCATTTTGGCGAGTTCGGTTGGTTCGACGGCGTCGATTTGTTCGAGCCTTGCGTTGTCCAGATGGATGGCTTCGTCGCTGAGTGCGTGGGATCGCACGAAGGACAGGGCGTCGGCAACGATGGGGCTTGGGGAATCTGGCACGCGGTAATGCACCCA
>JGI24723J26617_10001631_pt1 | contig 19390 bp, 10 predicted proteins | sample Cruoilmetagenom6_FD_26617 | JGI IMG/M metagenome (IMG submission 26617)
GCCGCAATGGCAGCAGCTGGCATTCCAACTTTCGCCTGGAAAGGTGAAACGGAAGAAGAGTTCTGGTGGTGTATTGAAGAAACAATCAAAGGCCCTGATGGNTGGACACCGAACATCATTCTCGATGATGGTGGCGATCTCACNCAGATCATGCATGAAAAATACAATGACATGCTTGATGATGTTGTTGGGATTTCCGAAGAAACCACAACAGGTGTGTTGCGCCTTTATGAAATGGCGAAAGCGGGCACCTTGCGCGTTCCTGCCATCAACGTGAACGACAGTGTCACCAAATCGAAGTTCGACAATCTCTACGGTTGCCGTGAAAGCTTGGTCGATGGTGTGAAGCGCGCAACAGATGTTATGATCGCAGGTAAAGTCGCTGTGATCTGCGGCTTTGGCGACGTTGGCAAAGGCTCCGCTGAAAGCATGCGCAGCCAGGGTGCACGCGTCATTGTCACTGAAATTGATCCCATCTGTGCGCTTCAAGCGGCAATGGAGGGATTTGAAGTTTCCACAATGGAAGAGATGGCACCAGTCGGTGACATCTTCATTACCTGCACAGGTAACAAAGACATCATCACTATTGACCACATGCGGGCCATGAAGGACCGCGCCATTGTTGGCAACATTGGTCACTTTGATTCAGAAATTCAGGTTACTGCGTTGAAGAATTTCACGTGGCACAATGTGAAACCGCAGGTAGACGAAATTGAGTTTCCTAACGGCAACCGTATCATTCTTCTAGCTGAAGGCCGTTTGTTGAACCTTGGCTGTGCCACGGGTCACCCAAGCTTTGTTATGAGCGCATCTTTCACCAACCAGGTGTTGGCTCAGATCGAGCTTTGGGAAAACCACAAGAACTACGGCAAAGAAGTATACGTTCTGCCTAAGCACCTGGATGAGAAAGTGGCGACGCTGCATCTTGCCAAGCTAGGTGTGAAGCTCACCACGTTGAGCAAAGAACAAGCCGATTACATCTCGGTTCCTGTCGCAGGTCCTTACAAGCCAGACCATTATCGCTACTAATTTCTGCGATTCGATTTGGAAAGTTTTGAAAGTCCGGCGTTCGCGCCGGGCTTTTTTTGCGAAATTCTAGAAAATTGAACCGGCTCCGCAATGAACTGTTGCGCTTTGGACTCAACTGAGTCCCAATGGCGCAGTTCATAGTTAATTCGGGGCAATGAGTGCTATGGGCAAAGGCGAAGAAACGGGTGTAAGCTCTTCAAAATGAGGCAGTTTTCACGGCTCAAACTTGTATGGGTAACAAATGGGGGCATCTGGGTCGGGCGGACCGANCAGGATGCGAGAAGCAGCACATGCGGCTGGGAAAAACTGGGGCCAGGACCCCTTTTCAACGGGTAGATCCCCTATCAAAGTTAAAGTGGGGAACTTTGATAGCAATCGCGTCAATCGGGCAAGCTAAAGCTGCCCCGGGGGCTGAACCGGGCGACGAGGGTATTGCTATGCTAGATCCGGTCATGACGACCATTACGCCTGTTTTAGAGGCAATGGGCGTGTCTCCACAGCTGGCTGGCGAGCCCGCTTTGGCATTGAATTTCGGCATTGCGATTATTGGCATTGGGCTTGGCGTCGGCTGTGCTTATTGGGCAGCCAAATCGGCAACCCGTCTTCGCAGCCTGCGCGACGCTCATGCAAAAGAAATCGATGTGCTGGGCGCACGTGTGGATACGGTTGAGGCCATTCTGGCCTCAGAGCCAGATGCTCTGTTGATTTGGTCCCCAGATACACTGATCGCCAAACCTGGCACGCTTCAATCGCGGCCGCGCATTGCAGGCAGCACAGCGGCCTTGGCTGATCCGGCAACAGGCGCGGTGGATTATGAAAAGGTGCTCCGCCGATTGACGCCAGACGCGGGCAGCGCTCTGCGAGCTGCTGTTGACCGGCTGCGCTCACGTGGCGCACGTTTCTCCCTAACAGTGCAATCGGCCGATGGGCGCACCTTCGAGGCGGAAGGCCGTCCAGCGGGTGCTCAAGCGGTTGTTTGGATACGCGATGTTTCAGGTGAACGGGCTGAAATCAGCCGCTTTGTTGATCGTGCCTCTGTGGCGGAGCGCGCCAGTGATCAATTGATGGAGCATCTTAATGCTCTCACCATGCCCGCATGGCGTCGCGACGCAGATGGGCAGTTGCAATGGGTGAACAAGGCATATGTTCAAGCTGTTGAAGCGGGCAGCGCGGAAGACGTTATCGAGAAGGGTACTGAGATTGCCAGCGAAGAGGTGATTAGAAAAGCGCAAGACTGTGTTGCGGCGGGCGAGACTTCGCGCGAACGCCTGCACGCCATCGTTGGTGGCGAGCGTCGTGCGCTTGAAGTTACTGAACTGGCCTTGTCGTCTGGATCCGCTGGCATCGCCATTGATGTCACAGAGTTGGACAATGCAGAGACGGAACTTGATCGTCATATCGATGCCCATGGGGGAACGTTGGACCGGCTTGCAACACCTGTTGCTATCTTCGGATCAGATAAACGACTGCGCTTTTTCAATAAAGCGTACCAAAAGTTCTGGGACCTGGATGGAGACTGGTTGGAGAACGAACCGACCGATAGTGAAATTCTGGATGTATTGCGCACGCACCGCCGGTTGCCAGAGCAGGCGAATTTCCCTGCTTGGAAAGCGCAATTGATGAAAACCTATCAAGCACCGCAACCAGTGGAAGAATATTGGTATTTGCCTGATGGGCAGACGTTGCGGATGATCGCGCAAGCGCATCCTATGGGGGGTGTCATCTATATTTATGAAAACGTCACCGAGCGGCTAAATCTCGAAAGCGACTACAACACGGCCCTGCGTGTGCAAGGTGAAACGCTCGATAATCTGTTCGAAGGCGTGGCGGTGTTCGGGTCTGATGGACGCCTCAAGTTGCACAATCCTGTCTATGCGGACATTTGGCGTTTGACTGACGAGCAATTGCAAGGTGAGCCTCATATTGGCGAGGTCGTTGATGCCTGCCGTGGGCTGTATGACGATGGCTCCATTTGGGATGAGTTGAAATCCTGCCTGACGTCGGTCGAAGCACGCCGACAATTGGTCCATCGTATGGAAAGAAACGATGGAGCGATCATTGATTGCGCGACGGTGCCGCTGCCTGATGGGGCGACCTTGGTGACATTTGTTGACGTCACCGATGCCTCGCGTATTGAACGCGCCTTGCGTGAGCGCAACGAAGCGTTGGAAACCGCCGACCGGTTGAAGTCTGAATTCATCAGCCACGTCTCTTATCAATTGCGCACGCCGCTCACCAACATCATCGGCTTTGGAGAAATTCTGGAAGCAGAGATGTTTGGCGAACTATTGCCCAAGCAACATGAGTATACAGCTGGCATTTTAGAATCCTCACACGAGCTGCTGACGACAGTGAATGATATTTTGGATCTNTCGACCATTGAAGCAGGNGCCATGACGCTGGACCTTTCCGAGGTGCCTTTGGTCGAGGTTGTGAAGTCGGTGCAAATGTTTGCGCAGCAGCGCGCGCAGAAGGCCCGCATTTCCTTGAGGGCGGATTGCCCCGCTGACATTGGCTCAATTAGAGCTGACGATAAGCGCATTCGTCAGATCATGATCAATTTGATCTCCAACGCCATTACCTTCACTCAAGCTGGTGACACCGTAACCGTTGGGGCATCTCGCACCGCCAACGAGATGCAGCTTTTTGTGGTCGATACNGGCGATGGCATTAAGCCGGAACATCAAGCAACCGTTTTTGATCGCTTTGAAGCGCGCGCAGGATCCGACCGCAGGCGCGGCGCAGGGTTGGGTCTGTCGCTCGTGAAGAGTTTTGTAGAGCTGCACGGGGGCTGGGTGACACTGGAATCAGAACCTGCCGTTGGTACGCGGGTCACCTGTCATTTGCCTTTGGTTTTTGAAAAGCGGGTCGAAAACGGCGAAAAAAAGCCAGAAATTCTCGTNGATNACTGAATGATCGCTCATTTTAGATGCCAAATCGGCCTTGATGGGCTTGTTTAACGCGGGCGATTGCCCATATTCTGCCAAGGCAATTCACTTAGATAGAATATTGCGGGACCGCGGAACCGGTGCCCAGGTTTTTTCTAAATTTGGGTGGGACCGCGAGGTCGGACTGGCCGTTGAGGCAGAGGGAGCTAATTCATGACTATTTCCGTAACCATTAATGGCAATCAGCAGGAGCTCGATGTCGAGCCCGACATGCCTGTTTTATGGGTGCTACGCGACGAGCTCGGTCTGACGGGCACTAAGTTTGGTTGCGGTGTGGCTGCATGTGGCGCTTGCACTGTTCATGTAAACGGTGTGGCGACACGAACATGCACGCTCCCCGTTGAAGCCGTGGACGGCGCTGAAATTACCACCATCGAAGGCTTGAGCGGAAACGGGCCGGACTTGTCGGCTTTGCAGCAAGCCTGGATTGAGCATCAGGTGCCACAATGTGGTTATTGCCAATCGGGCATGTTGATGGCGGTTTCTGGACTGCTGGCTGAAAATGCAAATCCAAGCGACGCAGAAATAGATGCTGCGATCACCAACATTTGTCGTTGCGGAACCTATCCGCGCATTCGTGCCGCGATCCGTTCGCTGGCAACGGCATAAGGGAGGGGACACTTATGAAACCATCACGCAGACAGCTTCTCATTGGTGGCACCGTCGTTGGCGGTGGCATGCTTCTTGGCTACGCAACCATGGGCTCCTCCCGACCTGAGCGCGCACAAGCGTTGGCTGCGGGCGAGGGCGAGCACTTCACCACTACATGGCTCAAGATCGACCCAGACAATAAAGTTACTGTCTATGTTCCTCACTCAGAAATGGGTCAGGGCGTGCATACGTCCTTGCCAATGATGGCAGCCGACGAAATGGAAGCCGATTGGGATCTGGTGCAGATGGTTCAGGCCCCAGCCGATGACGTCTGGGCTAACGGACCGCTCGGAAAAGGCTATATTCTGGGCGAAACACCTATTCCCTCGATCTTGACGGGTGTTGTGAACGCCAGTTTCTTCAAGATCGCTGAGATCATGGTTGGCCAGATTACGGGTGGATCAACATCTGTGCGCTTCACCGGCCAATATGGCATGCGTGTTGCGGGTGCTGCGGCAAAGGAAATGTTGATCCGCGCAGCAGCCGAACAGTGGAACGTGCCTGAGAGTGAATTGGTTGCACGGCTTTCATATGTGCATCACGAAACAAGCGGCCGCAGTGCAAGCTTTGGTGAGCTTGCCGCCGCCGCAGCAGAATATGATCCACCTGTTAACCCAACTCTGAAAGAGCGCAAAGATTTCACCATCATGGGAACGTCTAAACCACGGTATGACATTCCCTCAAAGGTGGATGGCACGGCGACTTACGGTGTTGATGTGCAGCGTGATGGGTTGCAGATCGCGGCCATCCGCCAAGCGCCTGTCTTCGGTGGATCTGTCATAAGCTTTGACGGCACGGCGGCCCTTGCACAGCGCGGCGTAACCGCTGTTGTGTCCACGGGCGATGGTGTTGCCGTGGTTGCCGACAACTACTGGCGCGCAAGCCAAGCGCTCGAGCTGGTAGACGTTGAGTTTGATGCCGGTGGCAATGGTGATGTGTCGACGCAATCGATTTTCGCGACCTTCCATGCCAATCTTGAAAATGGTGACGCGGAAGAAGATTTCGAAGTTGGTGACGCAGCNGCNGCCATCANCAATGGCGGCGATGTCATTGAGGCCCGTTATGAAGTGCCGTTCCTTGCGCACACTTGCATGGAACCAATGAATTGCACTGTTGAAATTAAAGACGGCAAGGTTGAAGTTTGGGCTGGCGTACAAGATGGTCTGACCAGTCGGAACGTTGTTGCTGAAGTAAGTGGTGTCAATCCAGAAAACGTAACCTTGCATCCGCTCATGCTCGGCGGTGGTTTTGGGCGTCGCGGTCCAAGCGCTTCCAACTTTGTGAATCAGGCGACAAAAATCGCCATGCAGGTGGACGGGCCGGTCAAGCTGGTTTGGTCGCGCGAAGAAGACGTGCAGCACGATTATTATCGCCCTGCCACTGCATCCCACATGTCAGCGACACTGGATGAAAATGGCAACCCCACCGCCTGGGTAAACCGCTATATCCGCAAAGACGAACCGGTTGAAGCAAGCCAGATCCCTTATGCGGTGGCCAACCAGTCTATCCGTTATGTGGAAAGCCCCGTTCATGTGCCCTATGGCGCATGGCGCTCTGTTGCGCACACGCAGCACACGTTCTTCAATGAAAGTTTCATTGATGAATTGGCACATGCGGCGGGCAAAGACGCGTTTGACTATCGCATGGGCCTGATTGCCGATAAGCCTCGCCATACAGCAGTGCTTGCCAAGGCAGGTGAAGCGGCAGGATGGGGCACGCCTCTTCCTGAAGGCCGGGTGCGTGGTGTCGCCCTTCAACAAAGCTTCGATACAATCGTGGCGCAAGTTGTTGAAGTCTCAATCGATGAGACCGGGTCACCGAAGGTTCACCGCGTAACCTGTGCGGTGGATTGTGGCGCGGTGGTTAATCCTGATGGTGCCAGGGCGCAGATCGAAAGTGGTGTGATCTATGGCCTGACGGCGGCTCTCTATGGTGAGATCACCATAGAGGATGGTGCTGTGGTCGAAGAAAACTTCCCCGACTATGACGCGGTTCGCATGGCACAAACGCCGGAGATCAACGTGCATTTCGTTGAATCAGATGCGGCCTTCGGTGGACTGGGTGAACCCGGCACGCCGTGTATCGCCCCCGCCGTTTCCAATGCGCTCTTTGCGTTGACGGGCAAACGGGCTCGTGAGCTGCCTCTAAGGAAGCATGATTTCACGAGCGGTCCACGGTTGGCATCTGCTGCGGATTAATCACCCGCGATGAGACATGCAAAAGGGCGCTCTAATAAGGCGCCCTTTTTGTGTCCGAAGAAGGGGTCGTTATTCGACCATGTCTTTCATGGAGATGCTCTCATCCGCCAAGCGTGTCGCAGGGATTTTTGCGTTCCCAGCAATCAGGCGACGCGACATCATATGTTCTGGTGCCCGGTTGACGGTATCGGTGGCAATCAGCACGCCGTCTTTGAGATAGAAAACTGCAAACGAACGCCCCTCGTCTGGGTTGCCGCGCACGACTGCTTCATCATATCCAGCTGACAGGCCAGCGATCTGAAGTTTCATGTCGTACTGGTCNGACCAGAACCAGGGAATTTGTGCATAGGGTTTTTCTTTGCCACAAATGGCAGCGGCGGCTGTCTTGCCTTGTTCCAATGCGTTTTGAACGGACTCCAGCCGCAACCGATGCCCGAGCAATTTGTTGGGGTGGTTGGTGCAATCGCCAATTGAATAAATGTCGGGGTCTTCTGTCTGGCAAAGCTCATCGACTTTAATGCCATTTTCAACCGCGAGGCCCGCCTCCGTCGCAAGTTCCACATTGGGGATGATGCCGACACCAACGACAACGAAGTCAGCGTCAAACTTCTTCCCGTCCGCACAATCAACACGCTCAATCTTTCCATTGCCTTCAAAACCGGAAACCGCCACGCCGGTCTCAATCTTCACACCTTCTTCTGTGTGGACGCGCGTGTAGAACTTGGAAACAATCGGGTCAGCCACGCGGGCCAGGACCATTGGCGCCATTTCAAGAACGGTAACGTCAATGCCACGCTTGGCAGCAACGGCGGCAACTTCAAGGCCGATATAACCGCCCCCGACGATGACCATTTTGCCGCCTTGGTTGAACTTTTCTTGCAGAGCTTCTACGTCGCCAATTGTGCGCAGATAAAAAACGCCCTCTAGGTCGAAACCGGGCACGTTGATCTCGCGCACACGGCTGCCTGTTGCCAGAATCAACTTGTCATAGGGGCGGGTGCTGCCGTCATCTAAATGGAGGATTTTTTTTGCGCGCTCAATTTCCACAACACGTGTGTTGAGCAGCATTTCCGCCTTTGAGATTTCATAGAATTCAGGGGGTTTGAAATAAACCCGGTCAATTTCAAGCTCGCCGGCGAGAAATTTTTTGGACAGGGGGGGGCGCTGATACGGAATGTAGGGCTCATCTCCAATGACTGTGATCGGTCCCTCAAAGCCCTCTGCACGCAGACTGGCGACAGCCTGTCCCGCTGCATGGCCCGCACCCACAATGATCACGCCATTAGACATGTTTGTATTTCCTCTCAGTGATCTCAACAAAAATGACGCCTGCGTCACTATTTGGCTGACTTTGGCCTTTTTGCTCACAAAAATCAAATGAGAATGTGCGCGATGAGGTCATGAGACGCAAGGCTTGGGCTGTCAGATTGCACTGTGCAGTTGACGGCATGGGGGAGCATGTGGGAAGAGCGAGCGGGGTTGATTGCTGCCGCGTTTAAGAGTGAACAGGAATAATTGGGGTGATCGAGTGACGGTGGACCAGGTTGAGCGTGAAGCGCATTTGCAGGCTTTCTTGAAAGCAGCAGACTGGGCAAGAGCCGGTTTCTGCCAGATCGCTGGCGATGCCTCGCTTCGCCATTATGCGCGCCTCACCCGTGGCACTGAGACCGCCATGTTGATGGATTGGCCACCTGGCCCCGACGCGCCTGTGGGTGAGGGGCATTCCGCCTATTCCAAACTGGCGCACCTGGCAGAAGACGTGAAACCATTTGTTGCTATCGGGGGCTATTTGCGCGGTCGCGGCCTCAATGCTCCCAAGGTCATAGCCGCTGATCTGGATGCAGGATTTTTGCTACTGGAAGATTTGGGAACCGATGATTTTGGAGGCGCGATTGATGCAGACAACGGCCCCGCCGGTGAAACATTGGACGACATGTATCGTGCCGGGCTTGATGTTCTCGTCGCGTTGCAAAGAGACGGCGCGCCTGACCCGCTTCCCGTTGGGGATGGCAGCGTGCACGATGTGCCAGAGTTTGATGATGGCATTTACCGCATAGAAACCGCCATGCCGCTGGATTGGTACCTGCCGGTGGTAATGGGCCGCGAAGCAGGCGCCGATCTCAAGGCAGAATATGCCGCCATTTGGACCGACCTTTGGCCGTTGATCGAAGCAGGTCCGCGCACACTCTTTTTGCGTGATTTTCACTCGCCCAATATCCTGTGGCAATCCGGCGCCTCAGGTCTTGCGCGCATCGGTCTCATTGATTATCAGGACGCGTTGATTGGCTCACGTGCCTATGACCCGGTTTCATTTCTGCAAGACGCCCGTCGTGATGTGCCCCATGAGCGTGAAACGGCTATGCGAAGCTATTTTGTGGAACGTATGAAAAGCGAAGATGTACGCTTTGATGCAGAAGAATTTGGCGCGGCCTATGCGGTGCTGGGTGCCGAACGCTCTCTCCGCCTGATGGGACTTTGGCCCCGCCTGTTGAAGCGGGACAACAAGCCTCACTACATGGTGCATATGGCCCGCACCCACGACTATCTGAGACGCAATCTCCAACATCCCGCGCTGGCACAGCTAGCTGCATTCGTGGAAAAACACTTTCTGAAAGATGCGCCAAAGGCTGGCGAGATTGCGAACCACGGCCAATGACCGAAATCACTAAAGCGATCATCATGGGAGCGGGGCTTGGCACACGCATGGCACCGCTGACCGACACTGTTCCAAAACCGTTGATACCTTTCAGGGGCAGGCCCTTGATCGATCACGCGCTCGAACGGCTTCATGACGCAGGGGTCAAAGAGGCGGTGGTCAATCTTCACTATAAGGCAGACCAGCTGGAAGCACATTTGCAAGGGCGCCAAAACCCAAACGTCATTTTTTCTGACGAACGGGACCTCCTGTTGGATACGGGCGGCGGTGTAAAAAAGGCACGTCATTTGCTGGGCGATGACCCGATTTTCACGTTCAATTCCGACAGTGTGTGGATTGAAGGCAGGCGACCCACGATGCGCCGCATGATTGAGACGTGGGACCCAACCCGCATGGATGCCCTGTTGATGATCGCAAGCGCCACCAATACAATTGGCGAAGTGCGTCGCGGTGATTTTTCGATGTCGGCGGATGGGCAGCTTGCCCGACGGCAAGAGCAAAGCGTTGCGCCTTTCATGTATGCAGGGGTGCAAATAATTGACCCGACGCTGTTTGATGAAGGCCCAGAAGGCCCTTTCTCGACCAATTTTGTATGGGATCGGTCCATTGAGCGCGGCCGGTTATTTGGTCTGCGCATGGAGGCCACCTGGATGCATGTGGGCACGTCTGAAGATCTAGCGGATGCAGAGCGGTTCCTGCGCGACCTCTAGGGCACAAGCCGCTACACTCGTGTCTATGGCAAAAGATTCTATCCCAACGCTGTTCACCATCCCCCCTGGCGCTCCTTTTCTGGAGGTGCTGGCGCAAGCGCTGGTGGCTGATCCGAGCCTGGGGGGGGCGCTGTCGCATGAACCAGAAGAACTTGCCGATCTAACAATTTTGCTGCCCACACGCCGCGCCGTGCGAGCGCTATCAGAAGCTTTTTTGAGAACCGCCGGTGGACGCGCAATTCTATTGCCGCGTATTCGACCGCTCGGTGATGTGGATGAAGACGAATTGGCGCTGACCGCTGATGTTGGGGAGGGTTATGCGAGCGCCTTAGAATTACCGCCCGCGATTGAACCGATGGAGCGGCAATTGCGCCTGTCGCGTTTGGTGCTCGCCTGGGGGCGTGGCAGCCCCTTTGGGCCAAAAGATGTGAGCCAGGCCGCAGCACTGGCAGCCGAGCTTTCACATTTGATTGACAGCGCAGAAACCGAAGGGGTCGATCTCACGCAAGTGAAGACATTGGTGCCAGACCGGTTTGCGGAACATTGGCAGCACACGCTCTCCTTCCTTGAAATTGCGTTGGACTATTGGCCGGAACAATTGGCAGAGCTGGGTCTGATCGATCCGGCCAAAAGGCGCAATCAGGCCATTCGCGCGCAAGTGCAATCATGGAAAGATCATCCACCTGCTCACCCCATACTTGCGGCAGGGTCCACAGGGTCTATTCCAGCGACCGCAGAGCTTCTGTCGCAAGTTGCGCGGCTGCCAAAAGGGGCTGTCATTCTGCCGGGGCTGGATCAGGCGTTGGATGTACGCGGTTGGCACGCCATCGGCCCGTCTCATCCACAATATGGCATGAAGCAATTGTTGAACGCGGTTGAAGTGCCACGCGAGGATGTGCAGCCATGGTCACAACAGACCTCAATGCCTATTGCTGAAGCGCGGGCAAAATTGTTGAGCGAAGCCTTGCGGCCTGCTGAGACAACGGATGCGTGGAGTGGTGACGCGCGGCTCCCCGTTGATAGCAATGTTGCAACGCGAGGCTTGACGCTCATAGAAGCGCCAACACCGCGTGAAGAAGCAGGCGCCATTGCTGCCGCCTTGCGTGAAGTCCTCGAAACGCCCGACCAGACGGCTGTGTTGGTCACACCTGATCGCTCGCTCGCAAGACGTGTGGCCGAAGAAATGGGACGGTGGGGCATTCCCATTGATGACAGTGCCGGGCAGCCGCTGTCGACAGTGCTGCCATTTGGTTTTCTGCGGCTTGTCGCCGTTGCGGCAGTTGAGGGACTCGCCCCCGTCGCATTGTTGGATGTGCTCAAACATCCCGTCACGGCGTTGGGGCTGAGCCCTCATGAATGTCGCCGTCGCACCCGTCTATTGGAACGCGAGGTCTTGCGGGGAGCAAGACCAGCTCCGGGTATAGACGGTCTGCGATTAGCACTGGCTCGCGCCGCCAAAAATAGTGAACCGTTAGAGCTGTTGGGCGATCTCATTGATCGTTTGGAAAAGGCCATCACGCCGTTCCTGGACCTTTATAATGATCATACAGTCTCGCTTCATCAACTTGCCACGGTACACTTACACTGTGTTGAAGCGCTCGCCGTAAGCGACGATGAAGGCGGTGCCGACCGCTTCTATAAAGGCGACGCTGGTGAGGCTACCGCCCTGTTTATGGAAACATTACTCGCGACGTCCAACACGGTTGAGGAAGTCAACCCTCTTTCTTACCTGAGGCTGATTGAAACCTTGAGTGCCGGGCGCATGGTGCGACCCCGTTTTGGCCAACACCCACGCCTGTCGATCTTGGGGCCTCTGGAAGCGCGCTTGATAAGCGCCGATCTGGTCATTCTGGCAGGTTTGAATGAAGAGGTGTGGCCCGCTGCATCCCCCATTGATGCGTGGTTGAGCAGGCCCATGCGCGCCGATTTGGGGTTAGAGCCGCCTGAACGCCGCATTGGGCTGTCAGCCCATGACTTCCAACAGGCAGCTTGCGGGAAAGAAATTCTTCTCACACGCTCGTTGAAGGTGGAGGGCACGCCAACAGTTGCATCGCGCTGGTTGTTGCGTTTGCAAAGTCTGTTGAAAGGCATGGGGCTTGAAGACGGTCTTGTGCCCGATCCCCGTCTTCTCAACATTGCTGTTCAATTGGACCAACCTTTATCAGTTGTCCCTATTGATCCACCTGCGCCGAGACCGTCCGTAGAGGCACGTCCAAAATCCTATTCCGTGACAAATATTGAGACGCTCATTCGCGACCCCTATGCAATCTATGCCAAAAAAGTTCTGGGTCTTTATGCGCTTGATCCATTGGACGCTGACGCAGGTGCTATTGAGCGCGGCATCATTCTGCACAAAGCCTTGGAAGTTTTTGCAAAACAATATCCGACACGGCTGCCAGAGGATTTGCAGTCGGCTCTTCTCGATGTCGGTAAAACAGTTTTTGACGAAGCACCGGATCGTCCGGGCGTGACGGCCTTTTGGTGGCCGCGTTACCGCGATGTCGCTATTTGGTTGTCGACGTGGGAACGTGATGTCCGCGCGGACATGGACCACACCCATGCCGAAGTGCGGGGTGAATTATCCATGAAGGTGGGCGACAGATCGCTAATGCTGTCGGCCATTGCCGACAGGCTGGACGAACGCAGCGATGGCACATTTGCAATCTATGATTATAAAACCGGCGCACCCCCTTCCAGAAAACAGGTTGAAGCAGGCTTGAGCCCGCAATTGCCTTTGGAAGCAGCGATAGCGGAGGCCGGTGGTTTCACTGACAATGAGGGTGTTCCCTTGGCCGGGCGCGACATTGGACCTCTCTCTTATCTGCATCTGTCAGGGGGGGATCCCGGTGCTGCGGAACGCGTGGTGGCACCAGATGGTAGTGCGGCCGCCGCTGAAGCGCTGGAGGGGCTTTTGAAGTTGCTCCACCATTATGAAAATGAGATGACGCCATTCCTGTCGCGCCCGCGTGTACAGTTTCAAGGACGGGCTGGCGATTATGATCATCTCGCCCGTGTTCTGGAATGGTCCGCTGCCGACAGTGGAGGGGATGCTTGATGTCAGCGCCTCTCAAAATGGATCTGGGTGAAACAAGTCGCCTTCAAGCTGCTGCCGCTGATCCCCAAGCTTCTATCTGGGTGTCAGCCAATGCAGGGTCCGGCAAAACACATGTGCTCATCAACCGGGTGATACGTCTCTTGTTGGCTGGTGCACCTCCAGAGCGCATTTTATGCCTGACCTTCACCAAAGCTGCCGCGGCCGAAATGGCCAGCCGTCTTTATGCAAGCCTCGGCGAATGGGCGATCATGGACGACGGCGATCTTGTCGAAAAGCTCGAAGAGTTGGAAGGCACATCGCCTGACGCCGCAACTTTGTTGAAAGCACGCCTTCTATTTGCGCGCGCTATTGAGACACCTGGTGGTCTTAAAATTCAAACTATTCACGCCTTTTGTGAAAGATTGCTCGGCCGTTTTCCGCTAGAGGCCGGCGTCTCTCCTCATTTTGAGATTCTGGATGAGCGCACCGCCGCAGAGCTGATGGGAGAAGCCCGCGATGAAATTCTGGGCGGCATCGGTCTTCAAGAAACGCAAGGCGACCGTGACCCACTTTTAATGGCATTTGAAACTGTTTCTGCCCTTGTGGGTGAATATGGTTTTGATGGTCTGTTTAGTGAGATTGTGCGCAAGCGTGCGGCCTTGCGTGAAGTGTTGCAAGTTGGTGGCAGCATTGAAGCGGTGGTGGCAAGGTTGCGAACCCGTGTGGGGTTGAAGGCAGGCGAGAGCGAAGCGGATATTGTTCAGGCAGCTTGCGCGGTTGACGCCGTTCCAGAACGAGAACTCTCAGACGCTCTACCTCTCCTGCGCGCGGGCAACAAAACAGACATTAAGACGGCTGACGCCATTCAGAGGTTTTTGAGCGACCGTGATGGTGCTACAGCTCTTGATGGTTACGCGCCAACTTTCATCACACAGGTTGGTGGGCCGCGAAAAATCACGCCGGGGATCATCACCAAAAAAGTTCATGAAACCAGTCCACATTTGCTCGATTTGATGGAGAGTGAGCAGGAGCGCCTAATCGCTGTGGAAGGTAAGCGCCGTTCTGCGCGGTTGGTTGCTTCTACAGAAGCGCTATTCATTCTGGCAAATGCGTTGCTGAACAAATTCGAAGACTTAAAGCAACAACACGCAATGCTCGACTATGAGGACTTGATCCTGAAGAGCCGGGAGCTGTTGCGCCGTGTGGATGCAGCCGCGTGGGTGCTTTACAAGTTGGATGGTGGCCTTGATCATATTCTGGTGGACGAAGCGCAGGATACGAGTCCGCACCAGTGGGAAGTGATTGAAGCCCTGGCAGAAGAGTTTCTGTCAGGCGAGGGTGCCCGTGACCTCACACGTACCATTTTTGCCGTGGGTGATGAAAAACAATCCATCTTTTCATTCCAAGGGGCGGACCCCGCACGATTTGCTCAGATGCGAAATTACTTCGCGGAGCGCGTCGCTGGAGCAGGCAAAAAATGGTCGCCGGTTGAACTCTTGCTCTCCTTCCGGTCAACACCACAAGTGTTGAAGGCAGTGGATGATGTGTTCACAGCCCCTCAAGCATCAGAAGGGCTGAACGCGGAAGGTGCGCCCCCAACACATTTTGCGTGGCGTGAATTGGATGCAGGTCTCGTTGAAATTTGGCCGACCTGTGTGCCCGAGAAAATGGAAGAGGCGGTGCCCTGGGATGCGCCATTGGACTATCCAAGCTCTGTCAGCCCAGAAGCTCAATTGTCCGGAAAAATCGGGGCGACAATTGCGCATTGGCTGGACAGTAATGAAGAACTGAAAGGAAAGGGCCGACCCATTCGGGCAGGCGATATTCTAATCCTCGTGCGCCGCCGGAACCTGTTCGTAGAAGAGATGATCCGGTCGTTAAAAAAGCATGGTGTCCCGGTGGCCGGCACAGACCGGATGGTGCTCACTGATCAGATCGCCGTAATGGATTTGATGGCTTTGGGCGCATTTTCGCTTCTGCCAGAAGATGATCTTACGTTGGCGACGGTTTTAAGAAGTCCATTGGTTGGGTTGAGTGAAGAGCAGCTATTTGATCTTGCGCGAAACCGCAAGGGAAGCCTGTGGGCCGAACTTGGTAAACAGGCCGATGAAAAAGCAGGAGCAAAAAACGCTTTTGCGACCGCGCACGAATTGCTCTCAACCGTTTTGTCGCGCTCTGACCGTTTGCGCCCCTATGAGTTTTTTGCGGAACTACTTGTGCGTGATGGCGGGCGCAAAAAGCTGCGTGCAAGGCTGGGCGCGGACGTTGATGATCCTGTTGATGAGTTTCTGTCGTTGGCACTTGCCTATGAACGCACTCACACACCGTCGCTCCAGGGTTTTTTACATTGGGTAGAGGCAGGCCAAGCAGAAGTTAAACGTGAAATGGCCGAGGGTCGCGATGAAGTGCGTGTTATGACGGTGCATGGATCGAAAGGACTTGAGGCGGAAATCGTCTTCTTGCCCGACACTTGTTCCGTGCCGGGCGGGCAGCATGACCCACGTCTCTTTGCTGATGATGGCGCGGATGGGCCTTTGATATTGTTTCCCGGGCGCAAGGCAAATGATGAGGCCATCAGTGCCGCTGCGCGAGATGCTTTGCGTGCGGGTGCCATGAAAGAATATCGCCGCCTGCTCTATGTGGCTATGACGCGGGCAAAAGACCGTCTTTACATTTCTGGATATGAAACGAAGACAAAACCAAATCCAGAATGTTGGTATCAGATGATGGAACGAGCTCTGTTGCCACAGGCTGTCGAAACAATTGGTATTGATGGTGAGCCGGTGTGGCGCATTGAAGGTGAGCAAAAACGCAAGGTGTCACCGGACACAAGCACCGTTCGTCGTGCACTGCCAGAACCAGTACCTGATTGGGCAGTGCGTGTTCCTTCACGCGAGCCGACACCGCCACGCCCCTTGGCACCCTCCCGACTTGTGAGTGAAGCTGAAGAGCCTGCAATCGCGTCACCGTTGCAGGCGAGTGGTGCGGACCGTTTCAAGCGGGGTCGATTGATCCATCGACTATTGCAAAGCCTGCCGGACCTGGAGCCGCAAAACCGGGAAACGGCGGCGAAACAATTTCTGGCAAAACAAGGCTGGCAATTATCGATCGAAGAACAAGAAGAAATCGGATGCGCGGCGCTGGATGTCCTGGGAGATGAACGTTTCGCGGCGCTGTTCGGTCCCGGCAGTCGGGCAGAGGTAGCGCTTGTTGGTGAGATCACCCGCGATGGTGAGCAGATCTTTTTAAGTGGGCAGATCGACCGTCTATGTGTGACTGACGATGTGGTTTGGGTCGTTGATTTTAAAACCAATCGGCCACCACCAATGGAGCTGTCTCAAGTGAGCGCATCTTATGTGGCACAACTGGCTGGATATTGCGCACTCTTGGCAATGCTTTACCCAGATCGAGCGATTCGAGCCGCGCTGTTGTGGACAGACGGACCCAGGTTGATGGAAATTCCCGCAGAAATGTTGAAAAAATTCATGTGATCTCACGGCTGCGTGAGCAATCCTTGACGCTGCCCAGGCCGCTCCCTAGATTCCATGCAACGAAACATTCAGGAGCTCAAATCCGAGCTCTGTAAACATTGATCGGGGCGCTAAAGCCACCGACGTGAACAATTTGAAAGGCGAGTATCATGGCCACATCAAAAGTGACAGACGCGAGCTTCGAAGCTGACGTTATCGACGCAAGCAAGCCAGTCCTCGTGGACTTTTGGGCAGAATGGTGCGGCCCTTGCAAGCAAATCGGACCGGCACTCGAAGAAATTGCGGGCGACATGAACGGTCAGTTGACCATCGCTAAAATCAACATCGACGAGAATCCAAACGTGCCAACAAAATATGGTGTGCGTGGTATTCCAACCTTGATGCTTTTTAAAGACGGTCAAGTTGCGGCAACAAAAGTTGGCGCGTTGCCAAAAGGCAAAATCAAGGAATGGATCGAAAGCGAAATGTAATCGCGGGTTCCAAATGGAGTTTTTAAAGCCGGTTCCCTTGGGGGAGCCGGTTTTTTATGTGTGCGTTTTGAGCACGTGTCCAGCGAGATAGAGCGTGCCACAAATCAGAATGCGCGGCGGCTCGCCTGTTTCCGCGTCCGCGTGACCAACGGCGCGGCCAACAGCCGCTTCCAGGCTCGACATAGGCTCTGCATCAAGCCCCGNACTGCGGGCTATCTCTGCCAGCTCCACCGCGGGCACGGCAGCGTCTGCTCCGNGTGCCACAACCGTATAGACCTGCCGGGCGAGCCCCCGAAAATTCTCGAAAAATCGGATGGCGTCTTTTGTATTCTGCATGGCGCAAATCAAATAGAGCGGCAGCGGGTGCTGCTCGTCAAAATCAGCCATCGTTGCGGCCGCCACTTGCCCGCCAGAGGGATTGTGACAGCCATCAAGCCACAGTTCTGCGCTCGGCCCGGCAGCGCTAATCAAAGGTCCCATCTTCAAACGCTGCATGCGCGCGGGCCAAGTTACATTGATGAGACCGGTGGCAATATTTTCGTCGGATAGATCAAAACCCTCTGCTTGGCGTAACGCGGCAATCGCGGCGCCGGCATTCTCCAATTGGTGCGCGCCGACGAGAGCCGGGAGAGGCAAGTCCAAAAGCCCGTCTGTGTCTTGATACACAAACCGACCATGCTCCTCAAAAGCCATCCAGTCCTGTCCACCAAGATAGATCGGAGCGTGAACTTTTTCGGCCTCGCGTTCAACACGCGCCAATACCTCGTTCATTTGTTGGGGGACAATGGCGGGCACGCCGCGTTTTAAGATGCCTGCTTTTTCACCTGCAATCTCACCAAGTGTTTCGCCCAGAAAATGCTGATGGTCATACCCAATATGAGTGATGATTGTAGCGATGGGCTTATCGATTACATTTGTTGCATCAAAACGCCCACCAAGGCCAACTTCAAGAAGCAGCGCGTCGGCAGGCTCGCGACTGAAGGCCAAAAGAGCGGCGACTGTCGTGATTTCGAAATAGGTGATTGCCTCACCACCGTTCACCCGTTCGCATTCTGCAAGCAAATCAACAAGCGCTGCTTCTTCAATCGTACTGCCGTTCAGCACAATGCGTTCATGAAAATGCACAAGATGGGGGGAAGTGTAGCGATGAACACGCATACCTGCTGCTTCAAGCATGGAATGCAAAAGGGCGGAAGTCGATCCTTTGCCGTTGGTGCCAGCAATGTGAAACACCGGCGGTAATTTTTTCTCTGGGTGTCCAAGCGCCGCCAACAGGCGGTGTACGCGCCCAAGTGTCAGGTCAATCAGTTTGGGGTGAAGCTGTGTCAGCCGGTTGAGGACTTGATCACTAGACGTTTCGTTGCTCACCGGCGCGTCATCACTCTGCTGGTTGTGGCGGTGCGGAGGAGACCACAGGCAATTGGTAAGCTTCAGCGGCACCATGAGGCTTATGCATCATCAGACGCACGATACGGCTCAAGGTTGCTTTGAGTTCGTGACGGTGGATAACCATGTCCACGACACCNTGGTCCAAAAGNAATTCTGAGCGTTGAAAACCCTCAGGCAATTTTTCGCGGATCGTTTGTTCAATAACGCGTGGGCCGGAAAAACCAAGCAGTGCCTTCGGCTCGGCGATATGTACATCACCGATCATCGCGTAAGATGCCATCACGCCGCCCGTTGTCGGGTCAGTGAGCACCACCAGATACGGCAGCCCGGCATCTCGCAACATTTGAATAGCAACCGTGGTGCGTGACATTTGCATGAGAGACAGAATGCCTTCCTGCATGCGAGCGCCTCCAGACGCTGCAACAAGAATGAACGGACATTTGAGAGNAATCGCNTTTTCAACAGATTTTACGATCGCTTCGCCAGCTGCCATGCCCAGTGAGCCGCCCATGAACGCAAAGTCCTGCACAGCAATAACAACGTCGCAGCCATCCATCTGCCCGTGTGCGCCGGTAACCGCATCATCGCGACCTGTTTTGGCGCGCGCATCTTTCAAACGGTCCGTGTATTTTTTCTGGTCTTTGAATTTCAGGGGATCGAGAGGCACGGCAGGGACAGCAATGAGTTCCCATTCGCCACGATCAAAGAGCATTTTCAAACGCTCTTCAGTGCCCAGCTTGATGTGATGGTCACAATTCGGACAGACATTCAGGGCCGCGATCAGGTCGCGGTGGAAAACCATTTCCCCGCAGGC
>JGI24723J26617_10001639_pt1 | contig 19333 bp, 18 predicted proteins | sample Cruoilmetagenom6_FD_26617 | JGI IMG/M metagenome (IMG submission 26617)
TTCAACGGGTTCTTTTTTGAGAGTTTCATTGACGAAATGGCGCACGCAGCCGGTAAAGACCCGATGGCATTTCGGATTGATCTGGCACGGAACGAGCACGCCCCAAGCGCAAAAACTCTGGAAAAAGCGGCAGAGATGTCAAGCTGGACCGGCACAACCGAAGCCGGAACCGGCCGCGGCGTTGCCTTTTCGCACACCTTTGGCGCATCGGTTTGTCAGGTTGTCGAGGTCAAGGACACCAATGGCGTGATTGATGTGAGCAAGGTCTGGATCGCTTGCGATGTTGGCACGGCCTTAGACCCTCGCAATATAGAGGCGCAAATGACCGGTGGGTGCCTTTTCGGGCTTTCCGCCGCAATGATGGGTGAGATCACGTTGAAAGATCAACAGGTTGAACAGCTCAATTTTCCAGATTACGACGCGCTGCGCATGTATAACGCACCCCGGTTCGAAGTCGAAATTCTTGAGAACAATGCGCATCTAGGTGGTGCTGGAGAGCCTGGAACCCCACCCGCTGCCGCGGCCTTGAGTAATGCTTTGTTTGACCTGACCGGAAAGCGGGCACGAACCTTACCTCTTGCTAAGCATTTCAAGCTTCGGCCCTAGAAAACGCGCCCAAAACACATTCACCGCACTACATACAACGGAAATTGACTATGAAACTTGCACTCTCGCTAATCGCGACAATTCTGTTCTCGACTATTTCAGCTGCGACCGCCCAAATGCAGTTTCCCGAAATCACCGTGGACGACTTAAATGGACGGAGTCAAACCTTCCCACAGGATTTTCCCGCAGACCCGACGATCGTATTCATCGCCTACAAGCAAAACCAACAGGAAGATCTGGAGGCTTGGATTGATGCATTGGGCCTAATGGAATCAGGGGGTCAGGCCTGGGTTGAGTTTCCTGTAATCGGCCGAGGTGGCGCTTTGATGAGCTCATTTATCGACAACGGGATGCGGTCAGGTATCACCTCACAAGCGATACGTGCTAAAGTGTTTACCGTCTACTCAAGTCGGGGCGCCTTTAATCAGGATCTAGGAATCCGCGGGTCGCAACAAGTTTATGTGGCACTGGTTGGGCGGGATGGAACGGTTTACACTTTGATCGCAGGTCAAGCATCGGCTGAGAAAGTCAGTCGGTTGAGAGATGCCTTCCCTTGACCGAAAGTGTACGAGAACGGCTGTTTGGGGTGAGGAAAAGTTCGCTTTATTAAAACTTATGCCTGAGAATAATTGAATTGGCACAACTTGGCCAAGTCAAACAGGTTTGAGGAGATAGCCTCCGCCCCACTTTGGAAGGTTGGGTTGTGCCGGATATGAGGATTCTTTTCAGATATTGCGCGGAAATGCTTAGCATAAGCAGCGAAGTTCCGCTTTCCGCCGAAATTGACTAAGAGTGCGGGGCGGCGAGCGCATTATAAAGGCTCGTAGCAGCCTCTGGTTTTTCTGCAACTGAGTGTGATGGAATTCTCCGTCANCTTGTCCCACATCTGCCTATATGAGGTCAAANTGCGTCGTTTGACTGTGAGAATGTTTCTAGTTCATTGTAACCAGAAAGAAATGGCACATGCGAATGACAAAAGTGAGTGAGCGCCATCTGTTGGAGAAGATCGACTAAGACATTAGCGAGCGGCCCGAGCAATATATTTCTACCAACACATTGACGTAATCTCAAAAGGCTTGTTGGTTGAAATCCGGGTCTTGCTAAAGAACACTAGAAAACTCGAGTAGCTGCAGGAAGCATGCAATCGCATAATCTGTGGAGGGTATTTTGGCGGGTGCGATCCCAAAATGCCAATAATATTGTTTGATATCAATATAAGGTGGCGGAGACGAAGTCCGCCATATTTACGTCTTATCTTGTATAGATCCGTAGCAAGATACTACATAATATCTTTATTATATGGATATATATTGCATCTCCGGTTCGATGCAGTAACAATCAGTATCAACCAATATCGTGTGTAATGTGGGGCTGAATGTGGGTCCGAAATAACGCCCGTCACCGAAAAGGAGAGAAGTCGATGTTGACGGATATGAAAGCTCGCAAACTGAAGGCTGAGGGAAAACCTCTGGCCGTGGGTGGAGTGGCTGGCCTCTACCTGCGGCCGGGTTCGAAGGATGGTGTTGGAAAATTCACCCTTCGGTTTGTGTCTCCTGAAACAGGAAAACGCAGGGATATGGGGCTTGGGACGTATCCTGCCATCAGCATTGCGCTTGCACGAAAATATGCGTTTGAAGCTCGGGAATTGATTGAACGCGCCATCGATCCGATCGAAAATAGAAAACAAGAACAGACCTCAACTGAAGGCAAGGCCCAGAGCCTAACATTTGAGGATGCTGCGCTTCAGGTCTATGGCGATATTGCGCCTGGTTTCAAAAACGAAAAACATCGCGCACAATGGATAAATACGCTCAAAACCTATGCATTTCCCGAGATCGGAAGTAGACGAATAGATCAATTGACCACGGCGGATTTTGCGACATTTCTAAAACCGATTTGGCTTTCGAAGCCAGAAACCGCCAGTCGCGTTCGGCAGCGTTGTGAACGTGTCATGACGTGGTGCGTTGCGCATGACATTGCACCAACCAATCCGGTTTCTGCGGTGAGTGCGCTCCTGCCGAAACAAAAACGCAAACGTGATCGGGTTGAGCACTTTCCTTCCATGCCTTGGAGGAATCTTCCTGCATTTGGCGGGGTGCTTTTCGGGGCGGAACGATTGAGTGTGGGGCGGCAGGCCTTGTTGTTTCTCATCCTAACCGCGGCGCGCTCAGGAGAAATTCGAGGGGCCAAGTGGGAGGAGATCGATGTGCAATCACGCGTTTGGACCCTTCCAGCTGAGCGGATGAAGGCCGGCGTTCAGCATCGTGTACCTTTGAGCGACCAGGCTCTTTTACTTCTGGAAAAGAGAATGCCCTTTCGTGGTGGCGACGGATGGGTGTTCTCAAATACGGGCGCTTCAGCTTTGAGTGACATGACGCTCACAAAGGTGCTACGTGACCAGAAGGTCGAAAGCGATGTGCCTGACCGCTGGGCAACCGCACATGGCTTTCGTTCAAGCTTCAGAGACTGGGCGTCGGAAAACCAATTCGCCCGTGATCTCGCAGAACGCGCCTTGGCTCACCGTGTGCAAAATGAAACAGAAGCAGCCTATCATCGAACGGATCTCCTCGAGAGGCGGCGCGCTATGATGCAGGACTGGGGCGATTTTGTTTGTGGTACACGAACGGGTGGATCCATTGGTCTGTAAGAGCGCCAGAGGATTTAGCGCAAATACCCCCGCAAGGTCACTAAGGGCGGAGAGCGGAAGCTCGTTGCGGTCGGATCAAACGGCAGCTTTTACTCTTGCGAATAGTCCTGCTGCTGCCCTATGTGCTTCCCTGAGTTATGTGGCAGCACATAGGGCGGAAGTCAGAAAACGAATAATTAAATTTGCACTCCCAACGTAGCCTAGATTTGCACAAGCTACTTTTATCGGTCGTANAGGGGATTGTCCGCAATCGATTCCNCCGCCAGGTTCATCGCATGTAATAAAAAACCGATCACGGACTGATCCAGAGCAACGTGGTATCGACCGAGCGAAGACTTCACATGTCGAATGTATAAAACTTGGCTGCAGTGGACTGAAAAACCTGTGCGTACCATATTTTTGGGATAATCTTATGATATTCACGGATAAGAGTGCTGTAGTCCGAGTATAAGCTATCAACAGGAAAATTGGATCCGAACATGCAGCGGTCGGGACCGAATTGTCCCAAACAAGTTTCGATGACCGGGGAAATGCTGTCGCTCGTCCATTCGTGGTCGAACATTCCGAGCCCAGATAGTTTGCAGGTCACTTGATGTAAATCTGAAAGCGCGCTCAGGCGGGCGGCCCAGTCATTCAAACCTTTGGGGGAACGGTCGTGAGGGCTACCTGCATGGCACAGTGCAACCTTTGTTTCTGGGGCCGCTTCTAGAACGCAGGCAGTTTTTTCCATCAATTCAGGTATAAGCTGCAGATCAAAAGATAGGCCCCGCCGCCCAGCCTCACGTAAACCTTCAGCAAAACGGGGGTCGTCCAACAACGAATTGGTTCCTGTGAGGGCATCTTCACCCGGCGCACGCCCGACGATCTGGCGAACACCGCGAACCGTTGATAACATCTGAAAGGCATCTAGTTGATCTTCCAGATCAGGAGAAGTCAGGTCACAAAAAACCACTTGCGCCATCGGCCAATCTGGGTTGGCATCCGCCACTTTTTGCACCCATTTTGCCTCGGTCAGCCCATTTTCCGCCCCTACCTGAATATGAACGGAGCCTGTGAATTCCTCCGCCGCCGCATCACGGCGAAATTCTTTGAGCAAATAATTGCGCTGGATTGGAGCGGGATTCCCAAAAAACCGATCAACTCCTTTTGCCATAAGCCAAGGATAGTGAACTGCGGAAAGATCCCAAAGATGGTGATGTGCATCGATCATTTGAAAATGTCGTCCTGCATACGTTTTAAAATATCCACTCCTTGGCAGTTCCAGAAGTGTAGGAGATCAATAAACACCCAGTTCTCAACCAATTTATTGCCCGAGCGGCGATAGATATCAATCACGCGGAATTCACCTGATTTGTTGGATTCCGGCATTCCCATAAATCCCCCAGTGGGCCGTGCCGTGAAATTTGGCCAACCAAAAAATCCGCCGTAATGCCCCTCGGCGAGACGTGCGATATGGCCGGTAGTTGACCGATCCGTGAGCCCTGCGCGAAATGGGCCAGAATGCTGTTTTGCATAGCGCGGAATTGTGTACGTTGCTCCGATGCCGGCTGGTCCCCACCAGATCATATCTTCAGCCCAAGTTTGTCGCAACTCCTCCTCAAGGCTCAATTTGCTTTGCCACTGCCCAAGGTCCGAGATCATCGCGTTGATCGTGGCAAGAGTCTTCTCCCCTTCCTCAGGAGGCTGAGCTTCATACAAGAGCCCGTCATGGGTTATCGGTCCGGGTTGCACCAGATGGGCAGCGGTTTGTGGTGGGAATGGCTGAAGGCCAGCTTGCATCATCAAATGTGGTAGGTCGAAATACATCGCCGTTTCTTTGATTTTGCCATTAACGACTTTGTTAAATTCACAATAGCGTAAAAATGCCATCTTTCCCGTCGCAGGAATGCCCAGAAAATTTACGTCAAACAAGCCCATTAGATGCCCCATTGAGACAACCCAAACACCATCATCGCTAGGCAATGAGTTGTTCCCAGCAAAGAATATATCTTCGCGCCGCTGCATATGTGTGAGAGAGGTCCGCAACGGGGTCCAGAAGGTGTCAACCACCGCCTCAGCGCTCCTTAATTCACCAAAAGGGTGGAACCCGCGCCACAGATAGTCAGGGGTTACGTGAGCGCGAAGAGCGTTTGTGATATCAGGGCCGCATCGGCTCATCTCTGCGTAGAGTGAGCGGATGACAGTTTTTTCTTCTTGTAGGTTTGTCAAATATTTATCCATCTTTTCCGGTGCTTGCTTCAATTTATGCATACGCTTGCAAAAAACACTTGCCAAATTGTAACAGTGAAGCCTATCATTTTGCAAGCGTATGCAAAAAATGCTGATTCCATCATGGGGGAAACGATGGCCGAAATTCAATTAAAAGGCCTGTCCAAGCGATGGGGCAGTTTTGTCGGTGTCGACAATTTTGACCTGACGATCGCTGATCGTGAGTTTCTCGTTCTCCTTGGGCCATCTGGTTGCGGAAAAACCACAACAATGCGCATGGTAGCTGGGCTGGAAGATGTTACCGAAGGTGACATTCTTATTGACGGTCAGAAGGTGAATGATCTTGAGCCCAAAGATCGCGATGTAGCGATGGTTTTCCAGAGCTACGCGCTCTATCCAAATATGAACGTATATGAAAATATTCGGTTTCCGCTGAAGGTGCGTGGCATTGATCCAGCCGAGCATGATGAGCGCGTGATGCGCGCGTCAGCTATGGTAGAACTCGATGAATTCCTCGAACGAAAGCCTGCTGAACTTTCTGGCGGCCAGCGCCAACGCGTGGCGCTAGCACGTGCCATTGTGCGCAAGCCCAAAGTTTTTTTGATGGATGAACCGCTATCAAATCTCGACGCAAAATTGCGGGTATCAACGCGTGCGCAGATCAAAAATCTGTCCCATGAACTGGCTGTTACAACAATTTATGTGACCCACGACCAAATCGAGGCGATGACGCTCGCCGATCGCGTTGTGGTTATGAAAGCGGGCATCGTCCAGCAAGTGGGCACCCCAGTAGACATTTATGATACGCCCGCCAACACTTTCGTCGCCAGCTTTATTGGCTCGCCAGCGATGAACTTGATGGATGGCAAAATCGAGGGTGGTGTTTTCCTCACTGATCATGTTGCGATTTCTGGGTTCAGCCAAGCCGATGGGCCGGTTACGCTTGGTTTTCGCGCCGAAGATGCGACTTTGGCCGAGGGTAAGAACGGCGAGATCACTGCGCCAATTTATGCGATGGAATTGCTTGGCGACGCGACAATGGTGTCGGTTCGTATTGGTGGCGCGCTCATTAGCGTAAAAGCCGACAAAACACACAGAGCGGAAATTGGCGACATGGTTTCGTTCTCAGTGCCCGCAATTATTTGCCACCTTTTTGATGCAAAATCTGGTGAACGTATCGAGGGCTAAACCCCTCTAATTATTCCTGTTTCGGCAGGACAACTTGGCGTGTGGAACAATTTTAGGCACGCACAAATAAAATGGGAGAAACAAACGATGTTTTTGAAGAAAGTAACACTGGCAAGCGTGCTTGCCCTTTCCGCAAGCGGCGCGCTTGCTGATTGCGAAATTTCCGGTCGCGTAAGCATTATCGGCAACGAATTCCCAGCGATTCAAACCGTTGGCGCCGGCGCTGCGGAATGCTCCGGTGGCGAAGTAAACACCAACTTAACTGCTGACCACCAAACCCTTAACCTGCCAGGTATGCAAGGCAATCCAGCTGAATATACTTCGGCGATCGTGGCTAACTCATCCATCGTTGCATTGATGAACGATGATGTGATCCGCCCGCTAGATGATTTGATCGCCGAATATGGGCAAGACCTGAAGCCTAACCAGCTGATCTCAATTGACGGCAAAGTCATGGCCGTCGCGTTTATGGCAAATGCACAGCACCTCGTCTATCGCGCAGATGTCCTTGAGCAAATCGGCGTCGAGGCTCCGACAACTTACGAAGAAATGCTGGCAGCTGCCGAGATGATCCGTGCTCAAGGTATCATGGAAAACCCTGTTGGTGGCGCATATGCTGCTGGTTGGAACCTCGCACAAGAATTCAACAACATGTATATCGGCATGGGTGGTGAGTTCTTCGCAGCTGGTACTGCTGAAGTTTCGATCAATAACGAGCAAGGCATCGCGACGCTTGAAATGATGAAATCGCTTTCAGAATACATGAATCCCGATTACCTGACACATGATAGCAACGCAACCAACGCTGAATACCGCGCGGGTAATGTTGCATTAATGAACATGTGGGGCAGCCGTGCAGCCACCTTGACAGACGCCGAAGGCGTTTCACAAGAAGTGATTGACGGTATGGCTATTTCTGGTCCGATGACTGTTGGTGGCGGAAGTACGCCTGCAACTACATTGTGGTGGGATGGCTGGACCGTTTCCAAAAATATTTCAGATGAGGATGCAGCGGCGACCTTCATTGCGCTCACGCACGCCATTCGTCCTGAAATGTTAAATGAGGAAACCTCGACACAAGCAGTTTGGTTAATCGACGGCTATGAACCAACCGAAGCTGCTGTTGGTGTGTTTGCAGCTGCAAACTCCGGTTCTGTCCCTTATCCAATGCTGCCATTCCAAGGCTTGCTGCACACAGCACTAGGGGCTGAGCTGACAGATTTCATGCAAGGCAAAGAAGATGCGGCAACAGCTCTTGCTGATGTTGAGGCAGCCTATACCGCTGCTGCTAAAGAAAAAGGCTTCCTGAACTAGGAACCCATAAAAAAGTGCGGGAAGAGGTTCCCTCTTCCCGCAAATCGAAACTCACTCGCAGCCGATTTGGACATTCCCATGAAGCATAAAACATTTTTCTGGTTTATTCTTCCTACGGCAATTGCGATGTTGCTTTTTATCGCAATGCCTTTGGTTTCTGTCGTAACCCAATCGTTATTCACACCGCATGAGCAGGTTCTGAAAACGGTTGAGAATTGCGGGCCATTTGGGTGCACGCAAAGTACTGCCATTGACCTTGAAGCGACCGAGGCACTGCGCGCTGAAGACCCTTTGGGCAGGTTTGCCGGTCTTAATATTTACTTTGACCGAGGCCATTTAGCGACCGCTGAAGTTGCCGAGGTGTGGCGCAGCAGTGACGGACTTGGCGAGTTCTTTAAATCACTTGGCAACTTACCGTTTTACCGTGCTATGGCCTTTACGCTGACTTACACGTTTGTGGTTACCCCACTTCTGATCATTCTAGGCTTTGCGATCGCTGTTGCCGTAAACTCGTTGCACCGGCACCTGAAAGGCCTCGTTATATTCTTTTCGCTGCTGCCTATGATCGTTTCGCCACTCATTGGCTCACTTGTGCTCTTTTGGATGATTGATAGCCGTGGAGTCCTTGGGAGTGCCTTGCAATGGATGTTCCAAGATCCTGATCTCTCGCTCAAAGCGTCCACAAGTCTTACCTGGATAATGCTGATTGTTTATGGTGTCTGGCACGCTGCACCGTTTGCTTTTGTGGTGTTTTATGCTGGCCTTCAAACACTACCAAAAGACACGCTTGAAAGCTCGATGATTGATGGCGCGTCCCGCTGGCAGCAGACCAAATATGTGGTGATCCCGCATATTATGCCGCTGGTGACCTTTGTCGCGCTGATTCAATTGATGGATAATTTCAGGGTGTTTGAGCCGATCGTTGGCTTTAATGCCTCGGCGCATGCCACATCGCTCAGTTGGTTTATTTTCAATGACCTCGGTGGAGAAACCCGCCTGTTATCCTCTGCCTCCACATCCTCTGTTCTGACAATCCTTGGGGTTTGTATTCTTTTATCTCCGGTGCTGGTTCGCACTTATCGCGACTTTAACCGAAAGGTCTGATCGATGTCTGCAAATGCCTTCAAACAACCGCCCGCGCTTCGCACGTTTTCAACCGTGTTTGTAGTTGTCTGGCTGGTGATAGCTGCCTTTCCATTCCTTTGGACCCTTTGGGGAAGCTTCAAAGTCGAACTCGATTTCTTTTCTAAAGCGGATTGGCGAAATGCCTTGACGGGCGCACGCACGGTAGCCGAGCATGGCGCTGCATTTACAAGCAACGGTTATGAGGGCGCTTGGGTTCAAGAGGAATTCTGGAAAGCTGTCCTCAACACCTTCGTCATTTGTTTTTTTGTAGTGACAATTTCTTTAACTATGGGCACGTTGGGCGGATATGCCCTGTCGCGTTCCTCCTATCGCTACACGTTCTGGCTGCTGATTATTGCGCTTGTATTTCGGGCAATGCCGCCTATTACGTTGGTTTCGGGCTACCTGTTACCATTTTTTGAGTGGAACCTTTGGGGTATTTCTCCAACAACAATTGTGGTGCTTGTTGCCATTAATCAGCCCTTCACTTTGTGGATGCTGCACTCTTTCTTTCAGAAAATACCAAAAGAGCTAGACGAAAGCGCCAAGGTTGACGGGTGCTCCCAATTTCAAGCGTTTCGCCGCGTGATCATCCCTGTCATGTGGCCCGGCGTTATCACGACCGGCCTTTTCAGCTTCCTGCTGGCCTATAATGACTTTGCGGTCACCTCGATGCTATTGTCGAAAGATAACCAGACCATGGTGCCCAAAATTGCGTCATTTCTCGGCACAACCCAGACAGAAGGCAACGTCATGTTTGCCGTCGCCGCTGTTGTGTCTGCCACCGCGCCGCTGTTTATCCTTGTGATGTTCTTCCAACGTCAAATCGTCTCGGGCCTGACCCAAGGCGCTGTGAAAGGGTAGATCATGAAAGGCTCCCGCCCTGAACAAGCCGTTTTGACCCGTGACACGGATATGTCCAAAACTGATGACACCCGCCGCGTGATCGAAGGTATGGTGGATGGGTTAAATGACCATCGAATATCTGATATTGGGGAGTTCTTCACCGAGAACTTTCGTTGGATGGGTAATCAAGGCTGCGGCACGAAAACCGGATTGAGAGAATTTCAAGAAAACTGGCAGCGCCCCTTTCAAGCGGCCTTTTCTGACAAGGTTTGCATAGATGAAGCCCGCCTTTACATGGGCGAATGGGCTGCGGCTTTTGGCCGACAAGAGGCCACGCATTCAGGTGAGTTTTTGGGTATAGCGTCCTCCGGCAAGCGGATTGAAATCCGATATATGGATTTCTGGAAAGTCGTTGATGGCAAAATTGTCGATAACTGGGTAAATGTTGATTTCGCTCATATAGCTGCGCAACTAGGCGTGGACATTTTTGGTGGCGAAGGCTGGGAAGCCTATGATCGCAATGAGAAAACACCGCCCAGACCAAAGAACCAAGGATAAAGCAATGACCATTGAATATCTCAAACGCGGCAAACCTGAAACTGATCGGGCTGAAGATGACGAAAAAACAGCCGCGGTTGTGTCTTCGACGCTAAAAAGCATTGAAGCCAGTGGTGATGGCGCGGTGCATGAACTCGCCGTTAAGTTTGACAGCTATGACCGCCCATCCTATCGGCTGAGTGACCAAGAAATTAAAGACATCGTTGCAAAGGTCAGCCCGCGCGACATGGAAGATATTAGGTTTGCGCACGATCAGGTGGTTAATTTCGCCCAGGCGCAGCGCGATAGCATGCTCGATATCGAAGTTGAAACCATGCCCGGTGTGATATTGGGCCACAAAAACATTCCGGTGCAATCGGTGGGGTGCTACGTGCCTGGCGGAAAATTTCCGATGGTGGCCTCGGCGCACATGTCGGTTGCAACGGCTAAGGTCGCTGGTGTGCCGCGCATCATCGCCTGTACTCCTCCATTTAATGGTGAGCCAAACCCCGCTGTGATTGCTGCCATGCATATCGGCGGTGCGCACGAAATCTATGTTCTTGGTGGGATTCAAGCCGTGGGAGCTATGGCCATCGGCACAGAGACTATTGACCCTGTCCACCTTTTGGTTGGCCCTGGAAATGCCTTTGTCGCGGAAGCCAAACGTCAATTGTTTGGACGTGTTGGGATCGACTTATTCGCGGGCCCCACCGAAACAATGGTTATCGCCGACGACACAGTGGACGCGGAGATTTGCGCTACCGATTTATTGGGTCAGGCTGAGCATGGCTACAATTCACCAGCAGTACTGCTAACCAATTCACGAAAACTGGCCGAAGAGACTCTATCTGAGGTCAACCGCATTCTGGAAATTTTGCCAACGGCGGGCACTGCGCGCGTGAGTTGGGAAGACTACGGCGAAGTTATTCTTTGTGACACTTATGAAGAGATGCTGGCAGTGGCCGATGATATCGCGTCTGAGCACGTTCAGGTTATGACCGACCGTGATGATTGGTTCCTCGATAACATGACTTGCTATGGTGCTTTGTTTCTCGGCGCGCGTACCAATGTTGCCAACGGCGATAAAGTGATCGGCACTAACCACACCCTGCCAACTAAAAAGGCTGGCAGATACACAGGCGGGCTTTGGGTCGGGAAATACCTTAAAACCCATTCGTATCAGCGCATCACAACAGATGAAGCCGCTGCGAAAATTGGTGCCTACGGTTCTCGCCTGTGTTTGCTGGAAGGTTTTGTTGGCCATGCCGAGCAATGTAACCTGCGCGTGCGCCGCTATGGTGGGCAAAACGTCCCTTACGGAGAAGCTGCCGAATAATGGATCAAACGACCCGCAACAAAGAATTGATCAAACCTCTTCGCGACGCGATGTATGACTTTTCTGAAGGCTTTGTCAGGGTTGCTTTGGCATCAGTAATAGCCGACGGTGCAGTAATCCATATGTGTCACCCGCTCGGCGATATGAATGGTGCTGACTTTTACAAACGTGCTTACGCGCCGCTTTTTGCTGCAATTCCGGATCTTGAACGCCGCGATTTCATTGTCGCAGGAGGTAATGATGACGCCAACGCAGATTGGGTTGGCTGCGCGGGGCATTACTGGGGAACATTTGTTGCGCCATGGCTGGATATCCCGCCAACTGGCCATTTGATACATATGCGTTTTCATGAGTTCTATAGATTTGAAAACGACAAAGTTGTAGAGATTCAGGCTATATGGGACATCCCAGAAGTTATGCAACAAGCAAGGGCTTGGCCGCTCGCCCCCTCTTTGGGGCGCGAGGGATTGGTGCCCGGACCTGCCACACATGATGGCATAATTGCAGGGCCTCATAATGCGTTGAACGCAAAGGCATCTTGCGACCTAATAATAGATATGCTGAACCACATGACCAAACACCCTTCAAGGGGTGGGCCTGAAGTGATGGAGATGGAGCGGTTTTGGCACCCCAGAATGAACTGGTATGGACCATCCGGAATCGGCACTGCTCGCGGTATTGCCGGATTTCGAAATTGGCATCAAATTCCGTTTCTGTCGGCAATGCCCGATCGCGGACAACGCGATGAGGATGTGACCTTTCACTTTTTTGGAGATGATAATTACGCNGCGGTAACAGGCTGGCCCAATATGANACAAGCCATCACAGATGACGGGTGGTTGGGGCTAGCTTCAACCGGTCAGACAATCACCCTTCGCTCTCTCGATTTTTGGCGTATCGAAGGCGGGAGAATTCGGGAGAACTGGGTTCTGGTTGATCTTCTGGACGTTTACAATCANCTCGGCATAGATGTTTTGGCACGCATGTGCGAATTTAATAAGGCNCGGGTATCTGGGCAAATTCCGTTTCCCATTGGAGCCGCCTGATATGATCTTACCGACAACACCTTCCTTTCGCCTTGATGGCAAGCGTGCGCTTGTCGCCGGTGCCAGTTCCGGCATTGGGTTGGCTTGTGCAGTGGCACTAGGGGAAGCCGGCGCGGAGGTCATCGTTGCCGCGCGAGGTATTGATGCGCTTGAGGACTTGGTAATGCAAATGCACGACATGGGACTGTCTGCCAAGCCACTAATGCTTGACGTGGCCGATGTTCCAGCCACGCAGGCCGCTATTGCAGAAAATGGCCCTTTTGACATCCTTGTAAATTCCGCGGGGCTAGCCCGCCACACGCCAGCTGAAGAAACATCTGAAGCAGATTTTGATGCGGCGTCGGGGCTCAACTTTAAAGGCGCATATTTCCTCACACAGGCCGTTGCTAAAGGTCTCATTGCTGCGGNTAAACCGGGTTCATTGATTAACATTAGTAGCCAGATGGCCCATGTGGGCGGACTTGATCGCGCAGTTTATGCAGCTACAAAACATGCAGTCGAAGGTTTTACAAAGTCGATGGCAATCGAGTGGGGTAAAAGAAGTATTCGAATAAATACAATTTGCCCAACCTTCATAGTAACGCCACTTACAAAGCAAACTCTTGATCGTCCCGAGCGACGCGCATGGATAGAAGACAAGATCAAATTGGGCCGACTTGGCGAGGTCGAAGATATCATGGGTGGTGTAGTCTATCTGGCTTCTGGCGCGTCGGCACTGGTTACGGGCACGGCGCTGGTAATCGATGGCGGGTGGACAGCAGAATGAGCAACGCACGCATCACATCTGCCGAAGTTGCACTCCGCGCTGGTGTTTCGCAGTCTGCCGTTAGTAGAACTTTTACACCAGGGGCGTCCGCTTCCAAAAAAACCATTGAGAAAGTTAAAAAAGCGGCTGATGAGTTGGGTTATCGTCCTAATTCTCTTGCGCGAGCCATGGTGTCCGGTCGGTCTCGTATAATCGGATTAGTTGTCGCCTATCTAGATAATCACTTCTATCCAGAAGCACTGGAGAAACTGTCTCGCAATCTGCAGGAACGCGGGTATCACGTGCTGGTTTTCCTCGCATCAAATACGGCTTCTAACATAGACGACGTTGTCGAAGAAATCCTCGACTATCAAGTTGACGGCATCATCACGGCTTCTGTTTCTATGTCCTCAGAGTTGTCAGACCGCTGTCGTGTGGCCGGTGTTCCGATTGTGTTGTTTAACCGCTCTCAAGACGGATCCGGTATGTCTGCGGTAACCTCTGACAATTTCGGCGGCGGACGCAAAGTTGCAGATTTCCTGCTGGCTGGAGGGCATCANAAGATTGGATACATCGCGGGTTGGGAAGGTGCNTCTACACAGCGCGACCGCGAGGCTGGATTTACCAAGAGATTGGCTGAAATGGGCGTGCCCCTGCATACCCGAGAAATTGGCAATTTCAAGATGGATGAGGCAGCTGAAGCCACGCGCCGTATGTTCGCGGACGACCCACCTGATGCAGTTTTTATAGCNAATGATCATATGACTTTTGCGGTGATGGATGTGCTGCGATCCGAGCTTGGTCTGTCAGTTCCTGGCGATGTATCGGTGGTCGGATATGACGATGTTCCTACCGCTGCTTGGCCAGCTTATAACCTCACAACCGTGCGACAACCCGCCAATCGCATGGTCGCTGAAACGGTTGAATTACTGTTGAACGAAATAGACGGCACTGACAGTGGATCCCGCAAAGTCGCTATCGATGGCCCATTGATCGTTCGCGGCTCTGCCCGCATTCCAGAAGGATGGACCCCATGAAGGATTTCGACTCCAAATTCAAAAATTTTCCAGATTATATCATCGGAATTACCAAGGAGATTTGGGAAGACCGTGGCTTGGCAACGCTTCATGATTATTATGCCCCTAGTATTGTGGTGCGCAGCCCGGGCGGCGTAGTAATTGGCAATCAAAACGTGATTGGGGCAACGATGGCGACATTGGCGGAGTTTCCTGATCGCGAGCTGTTAGGAGAAGATGTTATTTGGTCAGGCACGCCTGAGGAAGGAATGCTGTCCTCCCATCGCATTTTGACAAAGGCTACTCACTTAGGTGATGGGGTCTATGGCAAAGCCAGTAAAAAACAGTTGACGTATCGCGTAATCGCCGATTGCCACGCCAGAAACAACGCAATCGATGACGAATGGCTCATTCGTGATCAAGGTGCGATTGTGCGACAGATGGGCTGGGATCCAATTGAATTTGCCCGCGATCTAATCGTCCGAGAGGGCGGGCCCAAAGCCTGCATCAAGCCGTTCTCCCCGTCAATCGACCAACCAGGTCCTTACAAAGGCTGCGGAAATGACAATGAATGGGGCGTGCGCCACGCTGACATTCTTACGCAAATTATGAACGCTGACATTACCGTGATAAAAGCCGAATACGACCGCGCCGCGCAGAGCGAGTTCGCAGGCGGCATCACTGGCCATGGTTGGGATCCAGTCGAGCGGTTCTGGATGGGTTTGCGGGCCGCGTTCCCGAGCGCAGCTTTCCAAATTCATCACCAGATCGGCCGTGATGATCCGCACTTGCCACCGCGTTCAGCTATCCGTTGGAGCCTAACTGGAAAGCACGATGGGTGGGGCGCTTTTGGCAAACCGTCTGGTGCAGAGGTTCATATCATGGGGGCAAGCCACGTCGAATTTGGCGCGGTTTTGCCAGGCGAGACCAAGCTACGGCGAGAATGGACATTGTTTGACGAAACTTCGGTTTGGAAGCAAATTCTTTTGCAAACGGGTGACCTTTAGATGCATATCAAAGCAACATATGGTCTAGACGCAAGCCAAGATATGAAGCGCTTTCATGCGTATCGCGCCAGCCTTCGGGCGCGTCGTTTGAACCTGCGTCCACCGAGCTGACGGGACNTAATTAAGCCCATTCAAACTCATGACGACAGGAAAAGCAAAATGACTTCTATCGAAAACCGAATCGTTCGCTATGGCGATTTGCAGCCTTGCAAAACAGCTTTCATCGACGCTCACACGCCGGGTAGTGATCAAAAAGAGAACTTCACCATAATTGGTGGAGGTGTTTCGGAATCACCGGATCAGTTCGTCCATCTTTGCGATACACCAGGTTTTAACATCGGCGCGGCGGGCCAGCCGCCAAAGTGCCGCAACTCGCTGCATACTCATACCACAGCAGAGGTGTTTTTCGTTCTCAAGGGCCGCTGGCGTTTCTTTTGGGGGCGCTACGGTACTGCAGGAGAATTTATTGCTGAAGAAGGTGACATTTTCAACATTCCGACCGGCATTTTCCGCGGTTTTGAAAACGTCGGCACCGACTATGGCATGATTATGGCGATCCTAGGCGGGGATGATGCCGGTGGCGGCGTAACATGGGCCCCGCAAGTGATCGAAGACGCTCACGAGCACGGGTTAGTTTTGGGCGACAACGGTGTGCTGTATGACAGCAAAAAGGGAGTGGAGTTGCCACACAATGTGAATCCAATGCCCTTGTTGACTGAAAAACAACTAAAAAACATCCCCGAGGTGCCGGTTGAGGCCGTAATTCCAGGTTATGTTGCACGGTATTGGGATATGATGGCACTAGCCGCCAAAAAACCGGCAAAGGTTATCGGTGCTGACGCGTTGCTCAAAGACAAGCCTGGTTTTGAGGTTGAATTCCTGACGCGCGGCTCGGAACCTGATGAGATGGCCACGTTTGACAAACATACGGTTCTGATGCCGGTGCGCGGCCATTGGAGGTTGCGCTTTGAAGGTGGTGAAACCGTGTTGAATCCAGGGGATACCTGTCTCATGGATCCTGGGCAGGCGCACGCAATCACGCCATCTATGACTGGCGAAACTAGCCTCTATCGAATAACCGCGACCGATGATCCTGCCGGATCAACTTGGACCGGCGCTTAAGAAATTGTTGCCGGGTGGGCCATAGACCTCGCCCGGCGCTACTAGATTATTCCGAAACAACAAGGGAAGCGTAACAATATGACAACGATTTTCACCACCCATGTAGGCTCCCTACCACGCACACAAGACGTTGTGGACTTCATTTTTGCCCGAGAAAATGAGCAGCCTTATGATTTAGAAGCTTTTGACGCTTGCATGACACGCGCGGTATCGGAAACGGTTCGTAAACAGGCGGAGGCTGGAATAAATATTGTCAGCGATGGCGAAACATCGAAAATCTCCTATGCTACTTACGTTAAGGACCGCTACACTGGTTTTTCTGGTGACAGTCCGCGCAACGCCCCAGAAGATCTAAAACTGTTTCCGGGTTTTTTAAAAAGACTGGCCGATGACGGCGGCACCCCGCAATATGCCCGNCCCATGTGTACTGGTGAGGTTCGCTCGAAAGGGCANGGTGAACTGCAAAAAGATATAGCCAACCTAAAAGGTGCTATGGCTGATCACGGGGTTGCGCGCGGGTTTATGAACGCTGCTTCACCTGGCGTTATCTCGCTGTTCTTGCAGAATGATTTCTACAAAACTCGTGAGGCTTATCTAGCCGCCCTAGCTGATGCGATGAAAACAGAATATGAGACCATCGTGGCCTCAGGGTTGGATCTGCAGCTGGATTGCCCCGATCTCGCGCTATCACGCCATATGCTGTTCAGTGATCTCAGCGATAATGAATTCGTAAAGATTGCGAACATGCACGTCGAGGCGTTAAATCACGCGCTGTCTGANGTGCCGGCTGAAAATGTACGGGTGCATATTTGTTGGGGCAACTACGAGGGACCGCATTGCTGTGATATCGGCATGGACAAGGTGTTCCCTACGCTTATGTCGACCAAATCGCGCTATGTGTTGTTTGAAACATCCAACCCTCGCCATGCACATGAATGGACTGTTTTCCGCGATCGTAAGGCCGAAATCCCAGAAGACAAAGTTTTAGTTCCGGGTGTTGTGGATACTACAACTAACTTTATCGAACACCCTGAGCTTGTGTCACAGCGCATTCAAAGGTTCGTAGATATTGTTGGAAATGAGCGCGTCATTGCGGGCTCGGACTGTGGCTTTGGTACCTTTGCTGGGTTTGGCGCAGTTGATCCAGACATTGCCTTCGCAAAACTTGCGGCACTGTCGGAAGGTGCAGCGTTGATCAAATGACCCCGTTGATCCTTCTCCCCGGAATGATGTGCGATGCGCGCCTTTTTGGCCCTCAGATTAACGCATTGTCCGGCCGAGTACCGCTAATCACAGTACCTTTGGGAGGACAAAACACAATCGCGGCATTGGCCGAGGAGGTCCTCTCAATTGCGCCACCCAAGTTCGCGCTCGCCGGCCTCTCTATGGGTGGCATTGTAGCAATGGAAATCTTGCGGCTGGCGCCTGATCGCGTTCGCGGCCTCGCCTTAATGGATACCAACCCGCTCGCTGAACTTGATGAAGTTAAAGAAAGACGCAAAGTTCAGATTGCTTCCGTTGAGGCGGGCCATCTGGAGCGGGTCATGCGCGAAGAAATGAAACCGAACTATTTGGTCGAAAGCCCAAGCCGTGGCAGTATATTGGATATCTGCATGNCAATGGCTCTTGAGCTTGGCCCAGATGCTTTTATCAACCAATCTCAAGCGCTACGTGATCGCACTGACCAAACCGAGACGCTGCGCGCTTTTGAACTTCCCGCGCTCATTCTCTGTGGGCAGAAAGATACGCTTTGTCCTGTATCGCGGCACCAATTGATGCACGANTTAATGCCAAATAGCACTTTGAAAATTATTGAGGAGGCAGGGCATTTGCCCTCGCTTGAACAACCCCAAGAAACAACAGCGGCCCTAACCCGCTGGCTGGAGACAATATGAAACAATCCCTGCTGGACCTTCTAAAAAAAGTAGATACACCCACCGTTTGTAACGCGATTGAAGTCGCACAAGGCAAACGCGGGTTCAACGATTTCACTCGTGGTACTATGTTGGCATCTGACTCCAATAGTGGCGCGATGGTCGGGTATGCGCGCACAGCGAAAATCGCAGCAGATAATCCACCTGTTGAGCCAGCAGATGTGATCAAGAAACGCCGGATGGACTATTACCGCCATATGTCTACAGGTGCGCGGCCAGCTTTGGCGGTGGTTGAGGACGTTGACTTTCCACACTGCATTGGCGCCTATTGGGGTGAAATCAATACCACCGTTCANAAAGGTTTTGGCATCAGCGGCGCGCTGACAAACGGCGTGATGCGCGACCTTGGCGATCTGCCTGAAGCTTTTCCAGTAGTTGCCGGTTCTGTTGGCCCATCTCACGGCTTCGTCCACGTTAAAGAGATCGCGACACCAGTGACAATTTTTGGTTTGATAGTAAATGAAGGCGACTTGGTTCACGCTGACCGCCATGGCGCAGTTGTAATCCCGACAGATGTTATTCCCAGCCTGGAAGTTTCGATACTAAAGCTGTTGGACACCGAAAAACTTGTGCTGGAACCTGCCCGACAGGACGGCTTCGATTTCGAGGCTTTCGAGAAATCTTGGGCCGCATTTGAAGCTGCGCGGACTTAAGCG
>JGI24723J26617_10001643_pt1 | contig 19280 bp, 16 predicted proteins | sample Cruoilmetagenom6_FD_26617 | JGI IMG/M metagenome (IMG submission 26617)
GTCGCGCCTTTGGTGATGACCATGAAATTGACAATGAGCAACACTCCAAATACCACTAACCCAAGGAAAACACTGCCATTCATGACAAAATTTGCAAATCCTTGTATGACATCGCCAGCGGCCCCGGTGCCTGTATGACCTTCACCAATAATCAATTTTGTTGATGACACATTCAGCGACAACCTCAGCATCAGCGACGCCAGCAGAACCGTTGGGAAGGCCGAGAATTCCAGCGGCCGTTCGATGAACAGGGTGACTGTGAACATCAATATTGCCAACGCAAATGATGCAGCCAGCCCGACATCAAGAACCCAGGCTGGCATTGGCAGGATCATCATTACAATGATCGCCATCAACGCAAGCGCCAACAAGATCGTCGGCTGAAATATGCTGGAAAAGGAATACTGCGTTGGCATTTCAGCCACCGCCGATCAACCTAGCGCCGCCCAATCCGGCAACGGAAGGGAACAGCGAACCAAGCCCTCCTGTGGAAGGCGTACCCCCTAACAATAATGGAAAGCTGTTTACCCGCGCTGGCTTGGGTGACGTTTCAGATACTGTGGGTGAAACATGTTTCGGATCGGCAACTGCCATTTCCATCTGGCCGTTGGTAAACTTTGAATGCAGNGATTTAAATCGAGCCCGATACTTGTTGGCATATTTTGGTGTGCGTGAATGATAAGCCCCCGCAGCATCGGGCCAATTACCTTTTTCCGCAAATAAGTCGGCCAGGAACTTTGCCGCATAAAGCGCGTTCGCATTCGGTTCAAACATTTCATCAATTGAAGAAAACGCTTGCCCATGCCATTTGAAATTCAGCTGAAAGCACCCGACATCGAAACTGCGGGCCCCACGGTTGTATTCCTTAGCAACATATTCTTTTGCTTTTGTCAGGTCATCAAACCACACCCCTTTTCCCTCCATATTCACCGTCCATGGCCACGGTCGGAAAGAAGAACCACTCTTTCTTCCCGTTTCTGATAAGGAAATCGCATGAAGAACAGAGGCTGGCACACCGGTTGCCATCGCAGCTTTATTCGCCGCCCTGCGACAAATCTCTTCTGTATCNNCCNTTGCTAGTGGAAAAACAGGACTAGCCACAAGCATAAGTGAAAGTAGCGCGACCACTAACTTGGTGTTGGCCAATAATTGTATCGAGCCTATTAGGATTCTTTTGACCATTTGATGCGCAATTCTTGCTATATCCGGTTGGCATCAAAACTATCTAAACTTGGTTTAGATTGTGTAACCAAATACCCGCTTAAAAACCGGCATTCGTCCCCAGTAACTCATTTATAATGTCCAGGGTGACGCGACTTTCTTGGAGCAAGGAACGGCCATGAGCTACCGATTTTTCTCGCGTGGTTTCTTTTGTGTCAGCATCGGTTCCGGCAGCCGCCAACTGTGGCTGCAAGCCTGGTGACAATGCCAATTTTGCGGCCGCAGATTTGCCGGGAATGCCGAGATTTGATATCTGATTCCAGTCAGCAGATCGCCAAGCTGCACTGTCGCGTGCATCTGCGTCACCAAATTTTTGATAAAGCCGGGCCGCGTTTTTGAAATCCCCAGACTGCTCCGATATTTTCGCACGCAGTTGATCCGCAGCTTGACTCTGTAAACCGGCCAGTTTTTCAGTTGCACTCGCAAAGTGTCCGTCATTGAACGCAATTTTGGCCCGTAAGAGCAATAGTTCTTCATCACTATTGTCAACAATAGAAGCAACGGCTTCCCAAGCCGCCAGAGAAAACCCAAGTTCAAGCAGTCGCCCTGCAACTGCTTTTCTTGCGGCTGTTGTTTCTACACTTTGGTCGAGGTCTGAAAATTCGTTTTCAAATGAAATTTCCAGAAACTCTCCGTCGCTGGAGTTTGAGGCATTCCTTAGATGCGCTTCTGCGCGTAATTCCAACGCCTCATTTGGTGCCATATCACCAGTCCTGATCGCCGAACTGATTCGCGTAAACGTCGTCTTGATATTTCCGTTAGTAGCAAACGCCCGGATCGAAGCACGCATTAGTTGACGGCCCAATTCCAGCCCCCGATACTCTACAGCTAGGGCATCAGCTGAACGGGCCACAGCTTCGCGGACCGGCTGTCCGTTTTCTAATGTCGCGTCAATCATCTCAACCAGTGCCACGGCTGATTGCGGGCTGTTGGCATCCACAACCAGATTCCAACTGTCGATCGACTGACTAATATTTCCGCTCGTTGCCGCTATTCGCGCTTCAGTCAGGTTAAACCTTGGCCCATCTGTGGCTGACGCACGATCAATTAAATCCCGAATTGCTTTTGCCGTCTCGATGTCTTCTGCCGCAAGAAAACGAGCTACAACTAGTGGTCCAAGATGTTGGCGCAAGTGTACCGGCAAACCTGAGAATGTTCGCAAAATAGCTTTGACATCGTGAACGTTTCCTTCGGGAATGGCGTCCAGAGCCAAAATTCCCCACAGCGAGGCAGAAGTTGCACAGCTGACTTGTGCCTGCACTATCCCATTTTTTGTTAACTGGTTTTCGTCCAAAATGGATGCAAGTTCGCGCAAAATTTTCGCTGACTGANTCGGAGCATCAAAGATATCAAGAACTGCCTTAGCTTCGGCACCAAAACCCATAAATATATAGCGTTGAGCCAGCCGCTCTACGGCAACTGGATCTGGTTTGTCGAATTCTCCGATCAATGATGCGCGTAATATGTCTAGAGAATGCGCCCTCTGACCGGCCTCTCCCCAGTTTCGCACGTCAAAATATTTGGTTGGCAGGCAGATGTCCCCGTCGTGCGACAATGTTGTCGGTTCATCGGTTTGAACAGCGCTTCGGTCCACCGCCGTTTCAATCCGCAGATGCTCACCGTCTTTCAACGACGTTTCGCCAGCCGCGGTCGGCAGTTCTGATTCCAATACTGGCGCGGGAAATAACNCCTCGGCCTCATGTTCAAGTCTGGGCGGCAGAGCCAACTGCGGTGGCTCGACCGAAACCAGGCCCTGAGACGAGGCCCGCAATAGGCCTGCCAACAACGCCGATTGGGCTTGGTTAACTGTTTGATTGAGCGGGTTATCAAGAAACCCTGTAGCCGAGAAAGCACCGCCTGCTTGACCAAACGTTTTGAGCATTTCGAAATCCGGCAAGCTGTCTGGCACGGGAGTAAATTTGTTCGCTTCTACAGAAACATTCGTTGGTGTTTTCAGAGCATCATGTCCAGTTTCATCCGAAATTGGGGTAATCCCCATATGGGGAGCAGCCGAACCAGCTTTGGTTTTTTGCANTTCAACTACAAACCCATCCGTTTCCCCAGAGCGGNCGACATCCGCCGGTTCAGGATAAGGTGCATCTATGGTTGGCAACGTTGCGTCTGGCTCCGAAACGCCAATTGAATATTGACGCATCGAAGAATCCAGTATTTCAAAATCGAGTTGGCGGGGTGTTGGTTCAAGTCCGGACCCGAATTCCAAACGATCCGCTATGCGCGTCGGTGCATTATTTGGCTCTGTGGGAAAGGCTGATAATTTGCGTTCAAACGGCGAATCCGGATCGGCGGGCCCGTTTTTTATGTCAACAACCAAACGTCCGGCCCTAATTTCAAATGCGTCGCCGGCACAGTCGCATTCGACCTCGAAATAGAGCGTGTTTGGCCCAACTTGGCTTAAAGACAAAATTCGAGTTTTCGGGATACGGTCAAAAACTTTTGACAAATCCAGTTTTGCGTCCACCGAAAAACGAAGTTCATACCCACCTTGAACCCGTCCAAATTCCCATTCAGGCGGCGCGCCTAGTTGCAACACAATTCGCGAGAAATCCGCATGTTCTCCGGATTGAACCACTGTCGTGGCCGCCTGACCCATTGCGGGAAACCCGGTTAGAAAAATCAGGAAGAAAAGACATCTCATGCTGCCGCCTGTTTCAACTCTTTCAGAGCCAACTCGAGCTCCGAGAAACTTGGCCTAATATGNCTTGGCGTATTCTGGCGTCCCACTTCAATGCAGATGTTAGTGGCATGNTTGTAAAGATTGGCAATCAGGACTTCACGGATGAGTTGATAAAAATGACTGTCGTCTTCGACAACAGATTTTACCTTTGCTGCAAACGGCCCCACCAACCCATAGGCTAGGAAAACGCCCAGAAAAGTTCCTACCAGCGCACCGCCGATTAGCTTTCCCAGTATCTCCGGCGGCTGGTCGATCGAGCCCATGGTTTTGATAATACCAAGAACGGCTGCAACGATTCCCAGCGCCGGCAGACCATCTGCAAGGGTTTGCAATGCATGGCTGGAATGCAGCGAATGGTGCAAGTTTGCTTCAATTCTTTTTTCAAGAACTTCTTCAACTTGGTGAGGGTCGTCATAGTTCATCGAAGCCGACCGCATCGTATCGCAGATCAAATTTACCGCCTCGCTATCCGCCAAAATTCTCGGGTAGCGGGAAAAAACTGATGAACCCTCCGGTTCNTCAATATGTTCTTCAAGCCCGACGGGNTTTTGGCGTGCAATTCGGATCAGTTCAAACAATAGACAGAGCAAATCACGATAGTCTTCAGGCTTCCAGTTGGGTCCCTTGAACACTTTTCCCATATCTTTAAGCGTGTGTTTGATGGCCGGAACATCATTGCTTATCACAAAAGCACCGGCTGCTGCACCGCCAATCATTGTGAATTCGTAAGGCGCCGATTTCAGAATAATTGCCATTTTGCCGCCAGCGGCAAGATAGCCGCCAAACACCATCACAAAGATCAGGACAATCCCAACAATTCCAACCACCTGATGCTCCGCCATTCTAAGTTATTTGAGTTGGCCCAAGCTTGCAGATTGAAGTTAATAAATCTGGAACTTCAGTCATTCGGTCGCAATATTTGCATTTCGCCCTGCAAGAATCACGCTGATCGAATAGGCTGTTTTCGGTGCCAGACCGGCCATGATCTGTGCCGCAGCATCCGGGCGCATCCGACCTACAAATCCTGCTGCGAAATTCGGGTTCATTTCTTCAAATAGGGTCGCTGCATCATTGGGTTTCATATTCTCATAGACAGCCGTCAACCGGGCCAAATCGGATTCGGCTGCCGTTTCCGACGTTGCAATCGTTGCCGCCAGTTTTTCTTCTGCCAGAGTCAATGCAATAAGGTTTTTTTGGATCTGGTCCCTGGCCAAAGATAATGAGACTTCTCTTTCTTCGAGCTGTCGCTGTCTGTCGTTCAGATCGGCGTCGCGGACACGCAATACCGCCAGTATTTTGGTAATCGATTCTGATGTCTCACATTGTAGCGGATCGATTTCCGAGGGCTCTTCCGCAGCTAATTCTGCAACCTCTTTCGCAATGGCTTGCCCCACACCCCCGCCTAAACGGGTCAGAGCAGACAGGCCGAACATCACAGCAATAATTAGCAAGGCCCCCCGACCCGACGACCATTTTCTAACCGGCATTTTGTATTTCTTCATTCCGCAGCCTCCGCGATCTGATTTCGCCGACTCAGGAATAGGGCTTCGGTTTGTTCCTGTTGCACCTGTTCCTGTGCCTCGGGTTCTGCTGGCTCCGGCTCCAGTTCAGGCTCGGGTGCAGACGCGAAAACTGGCTCGGGCAAATCGTGCATTGACGCGACCAAAAGTTCCAGTTGGCGTGCGGCCCCTTCTGCACGGCCGGTCAATTGGCTTAATGATTGTGCCGACCCGACTGCAGATTGCTGCGCGGATTGAAGCGCTTTAGTCATATCATCGACCTGCACTGAAAGCACTGCAATTGCGCCACCCACGCCTTTTTCAAGGTCGGTGAACCTGCGCAATCGGCGCGACAGAACAACACAATACCCGGCAGCAGCCAATGCGCCCGCAAGCAACAATATATCCGCAATAAATTCCATCAAGCTCACCTAGTTCAAAACAAATTCCATAATCAGCAAGTCGTTGACCCGCCCGCCGCCAGTCACCACCTGCACGCGACGTAACATCTGCGCCCGCAAACGCACCAAAGCAGTTCGCTGTTCCAGTTCTGACGTTTCCACGGCACGCAGGTAACCGTTAAGGACATCGACAATACGAGGCAAAAGTTCGGTCACTTCCTGTTCCGCAGAACTGCGAACTTCCAACTGCGCTTGAAAGCGAAGATGCTGTGCTCGGCCATTCGCGCCCATATTGATTACCAGCGGCGGTATCGGGACAAACGCAATGTCAGAAAGCGGGCTGACCTCTGTATCCTCGTCATGCCCGGAGGTTGCATGATCGGCGGGCGCAAGAATCAACCCGGACCAAACCGCATAAAAGCCAGCGCCACCCAAAATTGCAGCAAGCAATACGCCTATCAAAAGCGGCTTCTTTGACCGCTTCTTTGGTGCTTCTTCATCTATATCGACAGTTTCGGCCATATCACTTCAGATTTTTCTGGTTCCGGACCTCTATATCCCAAGGTTGGCTAACCGATTGTTAAGGCTGTTCGATCAAGACTTACAAAGTCGATTGCGGGCAGAAGCCCAGAGAATAGGAAATATCAATTGCAACAACTGGTTTCGCTATGGATCGGGTTAGACGGACGGCGGCGCGTTTTGATTTTGGTCAGCACCGCCCTGATGTTTACAGCTGTCCTGGTCATGTCTCGCATGGCGGCCTCTCCTTCACTGTCACTGCTGTACTCAGGTTTGGAACCGGAAACCGCTGGCGAGGTTGTGTTGGCTCTGGAACAGCGTGCCGTTTCGTTCGAAGTCAGGGGTAGTTCGATTTTTGTATCGGCACGCGATCGCGATGAACTGCGGATGACGCTGGCGTCAGAAGGGCTGCCAACTGCCAGCGGCCAAGGGTATGAACTTCTTGATTCTCTGACCGGCTTTGGCACAACAGCGCAAATGTTTGATGCCGCATACTGGCGCGCGAAAGAGGGCGAGCTTGCCCGCACAATCGTATCCAGCCCCATGATTCGGTCTGCGCGTGTTCATATATCCAATTCCACATCGCAACCATTTCGCCGCGCCACAAGTTCGTCAGCCTCGGTTAGCGTCACCGCAGCTTCGGGCAAATTGTCGACGTCACACGCAAAGGCTTTGCGGTATCTTGTGGCATCCGCCGTGGCCGGGCTGACGCCGGAAAATGTGTCAGTCATAGACGGGCAAACCGGTACTGTGCTGACAGATGATGACCAGCAGTCCACCGGCACTGGCAATGATCGGGCGGCGGGGCTGAAACGCAATGTTGAACGCTTGCTGGAAGCACGTGTTGGGCAAGGAAATGCTGTCGTCGAAGTTTATGTCGAAACAAGTTCCGAACGTGAAGCAATTACAGAACGCCGTTTTGATCCCGACAGCCGTGTTGCAATTAGCACCGAGACAGAAGAGCACTCAACAAATTCAAATGACACCCGGGGTGGTGCGGTGACAGTCGCCAGCAACTTGCCCGAGGGGGACGGCGCCGGCGGTGACAACAAATCATCCAGCCAAAACACAGAGACCCGGGAACGTGTCAATTTCGAAGTCTCAGAAACCACCCGCGAGATTCTGCGAACCCCCGGAATCATAAAACGCGTATCTACGGCCGTTTTACTTGATGGCGTTCTGGAAACCGATGCCACTACGGGCGCCACCACTTGGGTGCCCCGCAGTGACGAAGAAATGGCAACACTTGAAGAATTGGTTGCGTCAGCCGTCGGGTTTGATCCGGATCGGGGGGACACTCTGACATTGAAGTCACTTCAATTCGAACCCGTGCAGGTAGCAGGGTCGGTCGCGGCCGCGTCGTTTTTCCAAAAACTCAATCTCGATGTGATGCAACTTATTCAGGCCATTGTCCTGGCGGTCGTTTCGATTGTTTTGGGTCTTTTCGTGATCCGACCAATTGTTGTTCGCAGCACTCCGTCGGCATTNCCCAGTCCAGCACTTTCCGCAGCCAGCGCAACGGCGATACCAACTGGCCAGATCAGTGGATCAACAGTTGTGAATTCCGGCGGGCAAGCCCCGGTGCAGGCATTGACCGGCGAAATTGACCATTCCAATGTTAGTTTGCCCAACCAGGTAAACGCTCCTGACCGGGCACCCCCGGCAAATGGCGGCCTACAGTTGAGCACCACTTCGAACGCACCGGCCGAGGTGCCGGCCAACCCGGTCGACCGACTACGCCAAATGATCGAGGACCGGCAGGATGAGTCCGTTGAACTATTGAAATCATGGATCGAAGACGGCGAGGAGCACGTATGATGACACAAGTAATTTTGTTAGAAGATTTTGGTTCTGGCGCTTCATTTTCTCCTTCCGAGAGTCTCTGGCCGGATGAGAATGGGCAAAACACAAACAACAATGCTGCAAAAACAGAAGCGTTTGAGCAAGGTTATAAAGCTGGCTGGGACGACGCGGTTCAAGCCGATGCCGAGAACCACGAACGCATCAGTGCTGAATTTGCGCGCAATCTTCAGGACCTAGGATTCACCTTTCATGAAGCTAAAATGCATGTGCTAAAAACTCTCGACAAATTTCTGGCACAAGTTCTTGAAACGCTTCTTCCTGGTGTTGTCGCTCAGACGATGGGGCATCGGATACTAGAAGAACTCAAACCGATGGCACAGGATGTCGCCGAAACACCCATTCAGGTTATTGTGCACCCCGCCACCCGTCCAGCATTAGAGCCGTTGCTCGCAGAAGCATCCAGCATACAACTGGAAATCATTGATGAGCCCAGTTTGGGTATGGGCCAAGTAAGCCTAAAGGCGGCCAAATCAGAAAAAATTATTGATATGCAGGCCGTATTGCAAAGCATCTCCTCCGGCGTTGAGACAATGCAATCCATCAACACCGAGGAATCTCGCTATGGATGATACAGATAACGCCAACGCCAGCACAAATACTGACCAGCCAGCGGAAAGCCCGTTTGGTCAGGTTCCGGTCGAGATTGCAATCTCGGTCGGCCGCGCGCATCCGCTGGTAAGCGATCTTTTGAAACTGCAGTTGAATTCTGTATTGCCGCTCGACCAGCGGATTGAAGACCCAGTGGACCTTTTCGTCGGCGACAGACTAATTGCCCGCGGTGAACTGCTGGAGATGGATGGCGACATGGCGGGTCGGTTGGCAGTGCGCCTGACCGAAATTGCCGAATTCAAGAACGGGCTATAGAAAACATGTCCCGGTCCCGCCTGATTTGGTCCCTATGGACATTATTTAGTGCATTGTTGTTTGCCAGTTCCCTCAACGCTCAATCGCTTTCAATAACTTTGGACGAGGGCGGGTCTTTGGCGCAAACCAGTATCCAGCTTTTGGTCCTGATCACTGTGCTCAGCCTGGTACCCGGTCTGGCCGTCATGATTACCTGTTTTCCATTTGTCGTTACCGTTCTGTCCATTCTAAGACAGGCTATTGGCCTGCAACAGTCACCACCAAATATGCTGATCGTCAGCCTAGCACTGTTCCTTTCATATTTCGTTATGGAACCGGTATTCAGCCTTGCCTGGGATCGTGGCCTTTCGCCCTATATCGCCGAGCAGATTGACCTGTCTGCGGCCATCACAGAAACTCTGGCACCATTCAGAGAATTTATGGCCGCCCGGACGGACCCGAATACATTCAGCGAATTATCCGATCTACGCCCTGCGGGCGAAGGCTTTGGAGGACAGCTTTCGTCCAACGCGCCTTTGTCGGTCCTCATCCCCTCGTTTCTGCTCAGCGAAATCGAACGTGCTTTTCAGATTGGTTTTCTGATATTCTTGCCGTTCCTGATCATTGACCTAGTTGTTGCGGCAATCCTTATGTCAATGGGGATGATGATGGTTCCCCCAGCCATGGTTGCCCTGCCTTTCAAGCTTGCATTTTTTGTCGTCGCCGACGGCTGGACGTTGATTTCAAGCGCGCTGGTCCGAGGCTACTTTTAGATAGGTGCTGCAAGCCCTGCTGCCAAAATTGGGCTATGCTTTCAGCGCACAATGAATTCGGCATGCAAAGCACCGGCGGCTTTGATGCTTTTGAGAATATCAATCATATCTCGTGGCGAAACGCCCAGCGCATTTAGGCCCGAGACGACCTCTGACAGTGATGTGCCTTCTGCAACTTCGGCAAGTGCAATACCTGGATCTTCATCCAGCACGGCACTGGTGCGCGGAACCACAATTGTTTCACCCTGAGAAAATGGATTTGGCTGAACAGCGATCGGCTCTTCCTGAATCCGAAGGGTCAAGTTCCCTTGTGAAACTGCAACCCGCGATATCCGAACGTCTTCTCCGATCACGATTGTACCGGAATGTTGGTCCACGACCACACGTGCTTTTCGCTGCGGCTCAACGAGAATATTCTCAACCTGAACCAGAGCATGCGCCGGCGAAATTTTACTTGTGGCAGCTATATCCAGTTGAACCGTGCCAGCATCCAACATACGCGATACAACCCGGCCAAAGGACTTGTTAATCGCATTTTCTATCTTTTGGGCGGTTGTGAAATCAGGTGTGCGCAACGCCAACCGAATGGATTTAAGCTGCGAAAACTCAAACTCTATTTCGCGCTCGACCCTTGCCCCAGATGGAATAACGCCGGAAGTCGGGACACCTTGCACGACGCTGGCACCATCACCTTCTGCGGATGCGCCACCAGCGATAATCGTGCCCTGCCCCACCGCATAAATTTGACCGTCCGCTGCATTTAGCGGCGTCATAACCAGCGTTCCGCCCATTAGGCTTTTTGCATCACCGATCGCAGATACTGTGATATCAATTTTGCTACCGGCGCGGGAAAACGGCGGTAGTTCGGCGGTTACGAAAACCGCTGCAACATTCTTGGGCCGGAATTGTTCACCAGTGATGTTAACGCCCAGACGTTCGAGGATATTTGACATGATTTCTTCGGTGAACGGCGCATTTCGAATTCCGTCACCTGTTCCATTCAAACCAACAACCAAGCCATAGCCGACCAGATCGTTCCCACGAACGCCATCGAATTCTACCAGGTCCTTGATACGGATCGGTCCTGCATTTGCGACACTGCAGAAAATAAAAAATAGCAGCCCAGGCAGCATCAAGTTCTTCATCTTAGAAACTCCATCAAAGAAAGCCGGGAAAGCCGGGCCGTGACTGTATAAAATGTCTCGAGTTGAGTCCGTACTGCTTCCAGTTCTGTGGCCGTTTCAAATGGGTCCACAGCGGTCAATTCTGTTCTGGCAAGCTCCAACGAGTGTTTCTGTGCCGCGTTTTTGGCGGCAACATCATGAATTCTGGATTCAGAAGATCCTATTTCCGCTCGCAGTGCCGAAAGATCAAAATCCGACGTTAATAATTGTTCTCCTGCAGTTCTGGTCAGAGCTGCCTGTTCGGCAACATTGCCGCTTAGGGCGCCTTCACCAATCAGCGCAGTCATTGCAAACCCCTTCAGAATGTCCCGAACCTCGCTATCAGCCGCAGATATTGTAATGCTTACGGTGTCAGTTGACGATATTCGAACCGGTGCAAGGGGCTGGGTTGACCCTGTGTACCCAACTGTTTCAAACCCGCCACCGGGGTCGTCGAACCATGCAGAGACAACACTTTCGACCCCAGCGGCCGTTGTTTCGGCCGCTATGGCAATCTGCAGCGATGCCAACATAGTATCTGAAGTCGTCAGTGGGGACGTGTCGGTCGCCATTCCCGAGAATGCATAACGATCTGCAGTACGGACATTAAAACTTGCGATAACCGCCTCAAACTTGGATTTTCCATCGACTGCGGTTGATTGAATCACCATAGAGCTTTCCGAACTGCTCGCCATCAGCAGAGCTGAGCCGAGCTCGGCAGAACTATTTTGCACAACTTCCAGCGATGCTTGCATCGTTTCGGCCAATAAGGTGACTTCGGTGGTAGCCGTCGAATATGCCCTGCCGACTTGCAAAGCGTGTTCCAGGCTTGCGAGCGACAGCAAGTCGCCGGTAACTAAAGAAGAGCTATCCTGCCTTTGCCCACTCGATAGTTCTTGGGACAAGCGAAGCAAATCCGTTTTCAGTTGAACATTGTGGTGCCGGTTCTGAAAACTAACGGCCAGATCGCCAATTGATACATTGTTCATGAGTTAAATCCCGAGCAAAGTTTGAATCATGTCGTCGACGGTCGAAATGACCCGCGCATTTGCTGAATAGGCTCGTTCGATGAGCAAAAGCTGTTGCATTTCCTGATCCGTATCAACGCCGCTGCGCAGCTCAATAGTTTTAAGGGCATCATGCTTTGCAGACGCAAAGCTTTGGTTGGCCTCCGCACCGCGCAATTTTCCGTTCACATGAGAAATAAAATCACCCGCCAGCCCAACAGCGGACCGGGCCGCGCCCGAGAAGCCACCTGACGCCGGGATTTTTGCGGCTTCCAGAGCATCGTTCATCGCCTGTATGATTGATGCGTTGCCAACTGGTCCCGGTACGGATGCACCCAACCCATCACGCAAAAGCCGAATTTCGCCACCAGCGGCTGGGTCAACCAGAGCATTGATTTTCAGTCGTCCCGACAGGCCCACTTCATTTGCGACATTAAGGACGCCACCCGCATCGGTAAACAATCCGGGCGATCCAAGGGCAAGTGTCGGATCCACCAATGGATCTGCAAATCGTTCAACGAGATCGCGCGCGACTGCATCAAGTTGTGATTGCGCAGTCGTCGCATAGTCGTCACGAACCGCAAACAATTCGATCAGGCTGCCGCCTGACAACGGTCCGTTGTCAGTGGTTGAAATTGATTGCCCGTTGATCAGCAATCCGGAAAGCGCGCCCGAAGCCTGAGTCATCTGTGGCACTATTACACCAACCGTGGTGAATGATATTTCAGCAGGTCTACCGTCAAGTAAAATTGCGCCGCCGGGCGTGTATAGGGCGATTTGGCCATTGTCGCGCGGCACCTCATTCAGCGGCACAATCGTGGCCACCCCGTCGATCAGTTGTTGGCGTTGATCCATCAGCCCGCTGGCGTCGTTTCCGCCCCCAATTTGCAGTCTGATTTCATAATTGAGATCGGCGATCCGAACGAGGCTCTCGTTCAGAGTATTTACTTGTTGCCCGATTTCGCGGTCTGCATCCATTCTCAGGTTTTGAACCTGATCCGAGGCGCTGTTTAAGTGATCCGACAGACCTGTAGCTGCCGTCAGAATGGCGTTAAGTCGCGTATCAGAATCAGGGCGGCTGGCGGCTTCGAGAAATACCGCCTGTAGCTGCGTTGTTTTTGCAGCAAGAGATGCCGGGTCGTCGGGCAATCCGACCAACATCTCGAGACGGTCAAAAAAGGCCACACCAGCTCCGGACTGCCCCAACGCTGCATCGGCCAGCCGGCGTTCACCAATGGTATGCTGATCTACCGAGCGGACAACTCCTGAAACGGCGACTCCGCCGCCGTTTCCGCCAAGCGTGGCGGCCGTCAGCGCTAATTCCCTGCGCCCATATCCTTCGGTTTGAGCGTTGGATACATTGCTGGACACAATCTCGGCAGCTCGTGATGCGGCGGTCAAGCCGGATAGCGCATTGGACAGCGTAGCGGACAATCCCATCATTCGCCCTTTCTGTTGCTAAATCCGACTTATCGCTTGATGTTTGTTGTCTCCTGCAACATTTCATCCACCGTCTGAATGACTTTCGCGTTTGACGAATACGCCCGCTGCGTCTGAATCAGGGCTGTCAGTTCTGCCGCAACATCTGTTGCTGATTCTTCTCTTGAAAACCCAAGCACTTCACCGGTCGGCCCATCGCCCGCATCCCAAAGGAAAAACGATCCACTTTCAGGTGAGACCTGATAACTTTGGCTATTAAGTGATATCAAGCCGTTGGGGTTTGGCACATCCACCAGCGGAATTTGGTAAATCGTCCGTGTGAAACCAATGTCATAAATTGCGTTCACAAACCCATTTGGGTCGACTTCTACTGACGTCAGATTGCCAACGGGCGAGCCGTTCTTTTCATTCGTAACAGGAGCAAAGCTATTAGAAAGCTGAGTCATCCCTGAGGGCTCGCCGATTGCACCGATTGTCAAATCAAGCGGTCCGCCAGCTACGGTAAGCGCCAAAGCGCCAGTTGTCGCATTATAGGCGCCGCCGGAAACCGGTGTCACCGATTGCAATGTTCCCCCCGCAGCGCGCGAGCTGTCAAATACCAATGTATATTGGCCGATAGTAGCCCCGCCAGATGCCGAATCGCTGATTGTCATCGTCCAGGTATTTGAGCTGCCGGTTGCAGGCACTGTTGGCGCATAATTGACATTCAGAGTTTCGGACGTGCCAAGATTACCAAAATACTCGATCGATAAATCCTGGGATATTCCAGCCGCACCGGCCACCGTTTCCGTCGCTGGAAGATTTACGGCCAGTGTCATCGCTGTGGTCGGATCACCGGCAAACTGATTGACGTTGACCTGCACAGGTTCCAAACCGGCCACGGTATCGCGTGGGTATATCGGCATTGTTCCGTCGATATTGGCCGGCCAGCCCATTAGGACCATGCCGGTTTCTGATGTCAGAATTCCATTTGAATCGGGGCGAAATGAGCCTGTCGTCATCAACATCATCGGCAAACTGCCGGTTGAAGAATCAAGCGATACCGCCGCGGTAACCGGGATCATTCCGCGGCCACTGACAGCTATATCTGTTGGGTTGGTCGTCGAGATAAGCGGCCCGCGTTCATCAATCAGCCGCTGCGTCGTGGTCCTGACACCGCCGGCTGAAAACAGCCCTGCGCCACCATTGATAACCTGCGAATGAAAATCCGCCTGAGACCGCTTGTAGCCATAGGTCGAAGAATTCGCGATATTGTCCGATATCGTGGCGAGCCGCGTGGCGTTTGCGTTCAATCCGGCCACGCCGGCATTCAGGGACGAGGAAATTGTCATGGGTAGCGCCTTTCTGCTGCTAGTATTCCCTATTCTGTTGAATGGAATAGGGCAGCGGACTTAACAGGGCGCTAACAGATAAAATCCTATCTATTCGGTCGTTGGCTTTGGCGCAGCAAGATCAGCTCAATCCGATTGTTCCGTCGGGCCATCGGATTGCGCGCAACTTGCTTTCGGTCTGCAAAACCCGNGACACGTTGAATGCGCTGCGGTGGCAAGTTTGCATTTTCCAGCAACAGGCGCATCTTATCGGCACGCGAAGATGACAGATCCCAAACCGGGTTTTTTGCCAGCACAATCGGGTGCGACCGAATGAACCCATTTACCGCCACATCGTTTTCCACCAACCTGAATACGTCGGCGATCATCGCGATAAGCCCAACTGCAATTGGGGTTGGTTCGGCCGTACCTGGTTCAAACAAAGGATCATTGGTCGTATCGAAAAGTTCGACGATCAGCCCCTCGTCTGTCACGCGGGTTACGATGTGGCGCATAACCCCATCGCTGGCCATGCTTTCGCCCGACATGCCCTTTAATGCCTCTTCAACTGCGGCAAAACCGGGCTGGTCACGGCCTGCTTCGGACGCCGTTGGATCATTGCCGGAATCGCCACGTGCTGCATTCGAACTGGTCGGTTTTTGCGCCGAAGCACCGGTGCCATTTTGCGCCAGCGTTTCTTCGGAAAAGACGCTGTCGCCACCAAAGGCACCATCGCCCCCGCCGGAAATTCTGTTAATCGGAATCGTCGGACTGAAATAGTCCGCAAGCCCCTTACGTTGCTTTTCAGTGGTCGCGTTCAGCAACCACATCAACATGAAAAACGCCATCATCGCTGTCACGAAATCGGCATAGGCCACTTTCCAGGCCCCGCCGTGATGACCGCCACCGGCAATCACCTTTTTTCGCTTAATGATGATAGGCGCGTTTGCTTTCGCGCTCATCCCACCACCTCATTAGTTCACCCAAGGCGGGGTATATCAGCGACGCGTAAACGACGGTTTAACTGTTAAAATGCGATGTAATCAACTGCCCGACAGGATCATATCGGCCGCCTTTTCAGCAATCATGATCGTTGGCGCATTGGTGTTACCACTGGTGATTGTCGGCATGACNCTGGCATCCACGACACGCAGGCCGCTTATGCCACGNACCCTCAACTGAGGGTCCAACGGGGCCTGGGCGTCCATTCCCATTCGCACCGTGCCAACCGGGTGGAATATGGTTGTGCCAATATCGCCGGCTGCGGTTGCCAGATCGACATCGCTCTGGATCTCGGGGCCGGGGCGGAATTCTTTCGGGTCATATTTCGCAAACGCTGGCTGGTCGACGATTTTGCGGGTCAGGCGGATCGAGTCCGCCGCTACACGCCGGTCCCTGTCGGTCGACAGATAGTTTGGTTGAATGACGGGCGGCGCAAAAGGATCGGGCGATGCGATCTGTACATGGCCTCGGCTTTCCGGGCGCAGATTGCACACACTGGCTGTCACTGCGTCAAATGGGTGTAAATCGTCACCAAAGGCATCAAGTGACAGGGGCTGCACATGGTATTCAAGATCAGGCGTGGCCACATCCGGCCCCGATCTGGCAAAAGCGCCCAGCTGCGACGGTGCCATTGACATCGGGCCACTGCGGCGCAGCGCATATTCAAGCCCGATCTTGGCCTTGCCCCACATGCTGGCCGAAATCGTGTTCAGCGTCTTGGCACCCTGCACCTTATAGGCACAGCGGATTTGCAGATGATCCTGCAGGTTCGCACCAATACCATCTATTTCGCGAACCACATCAATCCCAAGCCCGTGCAACAAATCCCCCGGCCCAAGCCCGGACACCTGCATCAGTTGTGGCGAGCCGATGGCACCGGCGGACAGGATCACCTCGGCCCCTGCGCGCGCCTCTTTTATCGTGTTGCCCTGACGAAACCGAACCCCAATGGCGTGGCCATCCTGCATGACGATACGTTCAGCCTGTGCGTTAACCTCGACCTTCAGGTTGTCGCGCCCCTTGACCGGACGCAAAAACGCCTTGGCCGTATTCCAGCGCCAGCCGTTGCGCTGATTTACGCGGAAATAACCGACGCCTTCGTTGTCGCCAGTATTGAAATCATTGGTCCGCGGAATACCGGCCTGCTCGGCCGCGTCCATGAAATCATCCAGAATATCCCAGTGCAGCCGCTGGTTATCCACCCGCCATTCGCCACCCTCGCCGTGCATCTCTGACGGGCCATCAACGTTGTCTTCGGATTTCTTGAAATAGGGCAAGACATCGTCCCAACCCCAGCCGGTATTGCCCAACTGACGCCAGTGGTCGTAATCGGCCGACTGGCCACGCAGATACAACATTCCGTTGATCGAGCTGCACCCGCCCAGCATCTTGCCGCGCGGATAAAGCAGGCTGCGCCCGTTCAGCCCCGGCTCTGGTGCGGTTTTGAACATCCAGTCGGTGCGCGGGTTGCCAATGCAATAAAGATAGCCGATCGGGATATGCACCCAGTGATAATTCGCGCGACCGCCTGCCTCCAGCAGCAACACGCTGTGTTTTTCGCTAAGCCGGTTGGCCAGCACGCATCCGGCACTGCCGGCACCGATGATAATGTAATCAAATTTTTCCAACCGCCTGCCCCCCTTGCAGATCAGACTACCAAACCCTGCCCGGCCTTGCAGCCCTATTTAGCTGCCCGAACTGGCGCAGGGACGACCCGACATGCGGAATATTTAAACTCGGGTATCTTCCCAAACGGATCAAGCTGCGGGTTGGTCAGAACATTGGCCGCAGCCTCGACATAGGCGAAGGGCACAAAAACGTTGTCCGGCGNAATCGCGCGATCAGCCCGCGCCATGATGGTGATCTTGCCGCGCCGGGTTTCAATCGAAANCATTTCTCCGGGCTCAACGCCAAGAGCGCGCAGGGTGGCCGGGTGAAGCGAAGCGTTTGCCTCTGGCTCTAATCCATCCAGAACATGTGATCGGCGGGTCATAGACCCGGTATGCCAATGCTCCAACTGGCGTCCGGTAATCATCACAAATGGATACTGCTCATCCGGCGTTTCAGCGGGCGCGACGATATTTGCAGGGGTGAACCGCGCCCGGCCATTGGCCCGTGGAAATCCGTCGCCGAACACAATCGCCTGACCGGGATCGTCCGGACTAAGAGAAGGGTAAGTCACCGCGTTTTCCGCGAGCAGCCTGTCCCATGTGATATTGGCCAGCGAGCCCATGTTCAGCTTCATTTCAGCAAACACCTGACTTGGATGGTCATAAGACCAGTCCAGCCCAAGGCGGCGCGCCAGCTCTGTTGTAATCAACCAATCCTCTTTTGCTTCACCCGGCGGCGCAACGGCGGGGCGTCCCATCTGCACCTGCCGGTTGGTGTTTGTGACGGTCCCAGTCTTTTCGGGCCAGGCGCAGGCGGGCAGAATAACATCGGCGAAATTCGCGGTCTCGGTCAGGAAAATATCCTGCACGACAAGGTGGTCAAGCTTTGCAAACCCGGCGCGCGCATGTTCAACGTCCGGGTCCGACATCGCCGGGTTTTCACCCAGAATATACATGCCGCGAATATCGCCGCCATGAATCGCATCGACGATCTCAACCACCGTAAGCCCCGGCTGCGCTGAAAAATCTCCCGACTGCCAGACATCGGTAAAGGCTGCGCGCACCCCGTCATCCGTCACGCTTTGGTAATCGGGCAAAAACATCGGTATCAGCCCCGCGTCCGAGGCCCCCTGCACATTGTTTTGCCCACGCAACGGATGCAGCCCCGCACCGGGCCGCCCCACCTGCCCGGTCATCAGCGCCAGACTGATCAGACAGCGCGCATTGTCAGTCCCGTGGATATGTTGGCTAACACCCATTCCCCAGAAAATCATGCCCGCCTTGGCGCCGGCAAAATCGCGGGCAACAGCGCGCAAAGTATCCGCATCAATCCCGCAATGCTCGGCCATCTTTTCGGGCGGAAAATCCTGTAAATGCGTTTTCATCGCATCCCAGTTTTCGGTCATCGCCTCGATATACTGGCGATCAAACAGCTCTTCTTGGACGATCACATGCATGATCGCGTTCAGCATCGACACATCCGCTCCCGGTTTAAACTGCAACATATGCGTCGCATGACGTTTCAGCGCCTGCCCGCGCGGGTCCATCACGATCAGTTTGCCGCCGCGCTTGGCGAACTGTTTAAAATAGCTTGCCGCGACCGGGTGATTTTCGACCGGGTTAGAACCGATAACAATCGCCACATCCGCATTCTCAATCTCATTAAAAGTCGCGGTGACCGCGCCCGATCCGACGTTTTCCATAAGTGCGGCGACCGAGGACGCATGACAAAGCCTTGTGCAGTGATCGACGTTGTTATGGCCAAATCCCTGACGGATCAGCTTTTGAAACAGATATGCCTCTTCGTTGGAACATTTGGCCGAGCCAAACCCGGCCACGGCCTGCCCGCCGTGCGCATCCGACAACCCGCGCAAACCAAATGCGGCTGCGTCTAGCGCCTCGTCCCAGCTTGCTTGGCGAAAATGCGTGAGCGG
>JGI24723J26617_10001649_pt1 | contig 19249 bp, 14 predicted proteins | sample Cruoilmetagenom6_FD_26617 | JGI IMG/M metagenome (IMG submission 26617)
CCTGATCGGCCGCCAGAACCTGATGCACGCCGTGGCCAAGTTCATGGGCTAACGTCATGACATCACGCGGTTTCCCAAGGTAATTCAACATCACATAAGGATGCACATCCGTGACCGTGGGGTGCGCAAAGGCGCCTGGTGCCTTGCCCGGCTTTACGCCTGCATCAATCCAGCCCTTTTTGAAAAACGGGTCCGCGATCCGCGCCATTTCAGGTGAAAAGTCGCCATAAGCGCCCATCACGATATCGGTGGCCGCGGTCCAGCTGACGGTGCTGGTGTCTTCCATAGGCAGGGGCGCGTTGCGGTCCCAGACCTGCAANTTATCCAGCCCCAGCCATTTGCGTTTCAGCTCGTAATAGCGGTGNCTAAGCTTGGGGTAGGCGGCAACAACGGCGTTGCGCAGGGCCTCGACCACTTCGGGTTCGACGTGGTTGGACAGGTGCCGACCGGTTTGCGGTGTGGGCATCTTGCGCCAGCGATCCTCGATCTCTTTTTCCTTGGCCAGCGTGTTGTGAACCCGCGAAAACAGCTTGATGTTATCGCCAAAAACCTGCGCCAGAGCGCGTGCTGCGGCTTCGCGCAGATCGCGGTCCGGTTCGCTAAGGAAATTCAGCGTGCCTTCAAGGTTCAGGGTTTCGCCCGCCACCTCAAATTCCAGCCCGGCGATGGTTTCATCAAACAGCCGGTTCCAGGCGGCCGAGCCGACAACAGACTGATCATGCAGGAATTTTTCCAGCTCGTCGGACAGTTGATAGGGGCGCATGGCGCGCATGCGCTCAAATATCGGCTGATAGCGGGCCAGATCGGCGTTGTCTGCAAATAAGGCGTCCAGCTTGTCGTCGTCAATCCGGTTCAGTTCCAGCGTGAAAAACACCAGCGGCGTGGTGAAACCGGTGATCTGATCCTGACAGTCGGCCATGAATTTGGCCCGCTCGGGATCGGTGGTGTTCTGGTAATACCGCAGCCCGGCAAACGACATGATGCGCCCGGCCACGGCTTCGATTTTTTCGTACGATTGCACACAGGTCAACATGCCAGCTGCATCCAGACCGGCCAGTTTGCCTTCGTAATCGCGGGCGAAATCGGCGCAGGCGTTTTCCAGCCAGCCCATATCGCGGATCAGTTCCTTGGCGTCCTGCGCCGTATAAAGATCGCTCAGGTCCCAGTCCGGAAGATCGCCGAAATCCTTGGCGCCGCTGGCGTTGGCATCAAAATTGGGGGTGGGGAATTTGAAAAACATGCAAGGGGCCTTTTTGGGATTTTCTTTGCAAACACATAGGCGTCAGTTGTGGCGAAATTCAAGCCATGCCCGCATAAACTGTGCGGCTTAGGCGTGCTGTGTGAAAAGTTGTGCAGCGGCGTCGAAAAAATCGGTCTGGATTTCGGGGGTTTCCATCATCACCTCGTGGCGCGCGCCCGAAACCATCCGCAGAGCGCCATATGGCCATTTTTCCATCACCCGGTGGATCGCGGCAGGGGCGACGACCTGCTCGTCGCTGCCAAGGAAGGTCAGCGCAGGCACCGGCGGCGGGGTGATCGCGCGCAGGGCGCGGGTTTCGCGCAAGGCCTGATAAAGCCAGTTCAGGCTGGGACCGCCAAGGATCAATTCGGGATGCTCGCGCAGGTCTTGCTGCATATTGGCGTAATAGTCCGGGTTGCTTGTCAGTTCATTGCCCTGAAACGGGGCGCTTAGCACATAGCTGTCGCGCAAGGTGCCGGGCGTGTGTTTTCGCCCCAGAAAACTGCCATGAACAGCCCATGACAAGGCCCATGCCAGCGCCAGTTTTACAGGTCTAAGCGGCAACCCCCACATAGGAGCCGTAAAAACGGCCGCTTTTACCGCCAGTCCCTGATGCAAAGCGCGCAGGCCAATACAGCCGCCCATAGAGTGGGCGATCAAATAAAAAGGCCTTGGGCAATCCAGGTTTTCGGCCATTTCCAAAACTGCAGCCAGATCCTTTTGATAGTCGGAAAACCGTGCCACATGGCCAACCGTGACCGGTGTATCCAATCTGTCCGCCAGCCCCTGTCCGCGCCAATCAATGCAGATCGTGCCAAACCCGCGCGCCTTCAGTTCATTACCCGCGCGCCCGTATTTTTCGACATATTCGCTGCGCCCCGGCAACAGCAAAACGGTTCCTTTGCCGGGGCCTTTGGTGGGGCCGGGCCATTGGGCGGCGCGAATGCGGATGTCGTCCAGTGTGTTTAGCCAATAGGCCTGACCACCCGCTGGCCCCTTAGCAATGTCGTTGTAAAGCGGCGCTTTTTGCATCAGTTAATTAAGTGTCGCGGCCAGTTTTAGCGCCAGTCCCATATCGCCATCGACCGACAATTTGCCGCCCATAAAGGCCATGGTCGCGTCCAGATCCCCGGTTATCAGGGATTGAAACACATCAGCGTCGGCCGTTAGCGTCACATCCGCCTCGTCGTCGCCTGCGCGCGCGCCATCGCTGTCGATGACAACGCTGCCCTCGCCGTTGATGATAAATTTGGCCAGCCCGTCAAAGCTGGTTCCGATTTTTTCGTTCAGGGCTGCGACTGCGCCCTCAATAACATCACTCATTTTCTGGATTTCCTGTAAATGTGAGAATTTGGCATTTCGGTTTTGCTGCTCATGGTGCTAGGCTAACGTCTATCATGGCGCGAAAAAAGTCATCGTTTAAATCTGTTGTTGTGGCAGTCTTCATGACAATTCTTTCCCCGTTTGCGCTATTTGCGCAATCGGAAAAGCTGAATGAACTGTTCTCAGAACTAAAAGTGGCAGAGGGTGGCGAAATTTCGCGGCTCGAAAAGGAAATCTGGTCAGAGTGGTCAAAATCCGGATCAGCCGCGATGGACCTTTTGCTGGAACGCGGACGCAAGGCCATGGCGGCCGGTGATATGGCTGCCGCGATCGAGCATTTGAGTGCGCTGACAGATCATGCGCCTGAATTCGCCGAAGGTTGGAACGCGCGCGCGACGGCCTATTTCGCTGTTGGGCTGCTTGGCCCGTCTATCGACGATATTCAGCGCACATTGGCCCTGAACCCACGTCACTTTGGCGCAATTTCAGGTCTTGCGTCGATTTTTGAGCGTATTGGCGATCCTGAACAGGCGTTAAAAGCTTACCGCCAGGTGCAGGCTATTCATCCCAACCAACAGCAGTTGAAAGAAACCATTCAGCGTTTGCAGATCCAAGTCGGAGGCGCAGAACTTTAGCAACGATATGCCAGCTTAACGGTTATATCCTCTGTATCGCCGGGGGGCGAATTTTCGGCGAAAATTCGGGTGCCTCACGCTAAATTTGCTTGAATACTTTTGGTTTTTTCTGCAATCAAAGGTCCAATACCGGCGATTTTCGACGCGATCCTTGCGGTCACTTGAAAGCCGACACATCTAAGCCTGCAGGGGGCAGAGCCATGTCCGAGCAGTCTGGGATCACCGCCGTCCTTGGCCCCACGAACACCGGCAAAACTCATTACGCCATTGAACGGATGCTGGGCTATAATTCCGGCATCATCGGCCTGCCTTTGCGCCTGCTTGCGCGCGAGGTTTATGACCGGGTTGTCGGCCTGCGGGGCGCAATGGCGGTGGCGCTGGTCACCGGCGAGGAACGCATCGTCCCGGCCAAGGCGCGCTATTGGATTTGCACGGTCGAGGCGATGCCGCAGGGCATTCCAACCGATTTCGTTGCCATCGACGAGATCCAGCTATGTGCCGACCCGGAACGTGGCCATGTGTTTACCGACCGGTTGCTGAACGCGCGGGGCCGCTTTGAAACGCTGTTTCTGGGGGCCGATACCATGCGCGGTGCAATCAGCGAACTGGTGCCCGAGGCGCGTTTTGCCCGTCGCGAACGGTTTTCCGAGCTGACATATTCTGGCCAAAAAAAGATCAGCCGTCTGGCGCCGCGATCCGCCATCGTCGGGTTTTCGGTGGAAAACGTCTATGCCATCGCCGAATTGCTGCGTCGTCAAAAAGGCGGTGCAGCGGTGGTGATGGGCGCGCTCAGCCCGCGCACGCGTAATGCACAGGTCGAGCTTTATCAAAACGGCGATGTTGATTTTCTGGTCGCCACAGACGCGATCGGCATGGGGCTGAACCTGGATATCGACCATGTCGCCTTTTCGTCGCTAAGCAAATTTGACGGGCATCGCATGCGGGCCTTGTTGCCCGGTGAACTGGCGCAGATTGCNGGGCGGGCAGGGCGCTATATGAACCCCGGCAGCTTTGGCACCACCGGCGAGGCCGGGGCCTTGCCCGANGAAACGGTCGAGGCGATTACCGAGCATCGGTTTGACCCGGTCCGCAAGTTGCANTGGCGAAACCGACGACTGGAATTCGGGTCCACAAAGGCGCTGATCGCCTCGCTTGAAGCACGCACAGATGATCGCTGGCTGACGCGGGTGCGGGAATCCGATGATCTAAAGGCGCTAAAGGCGCTCGCGGGCAGCGACGATATTGGCGCTCGTGTTACCTCGGTCCCGGCGGTGAAACTGCTTTGGGATGTGTGCCGCATCCCCGATTTTCGTGGCATCTCGGCGGGGGAACATGCAGGCCTGCTGGAACAGATTTTTGCCTATCTGCACGAGCTGCACCGGGTGCCGGATGATTGGCTTGCGGCTCAGGTCAAGCGCATTGATCGCACCGATGGCGGCATTGATGCATTGTCCAAACGTTTGGCCTATATCCGCACATGGACCTATGTAGCACAGCGCAAAAACTGGGTTGATGACGAAAAGCATTGGCGCGGCGCGACCCGCGCGGTAGAAGACCGCNTGTCAGATGCGCTTCACGCGGCTCTGACCCAAAGATTTGTCAACCGGCGGACCAGCGTTCTGCTTCGCCGGCTGAAACAGAAGGAGGGCCTTGTGGCCACAGTAAGCGATAATGGTGATGTGACCATCGAAGATCAGTTTGTTGGTCGTCTCGAAGGGTTCCGTTTCAAACAGGATACCAGTGCAACGCCCGATGAGGCCAAGACGCTGCGCTCAGCCAGCCTTGCGGCGCTAAAGCCAGAGTTTCATCTGCGCGCGGACCGGTTTTACAACAGCCCCGACACCGAGATTGATTATACCGAGCAGGGCGGCCTGATGTGGGGCGAACATGCCGTGGGCAAGCTGGTGGCCGGAGCCGAAGCGATGAAACCCATCGCCGAGGCTTTTGTCGACGAAGAAGCCGGGCCGGACGTCGTTCAAAAGGTCCAGCGCCGGTTGCAGCATTTCATCGACCGCAAGGTTGCGACATTGTTTGAACCAATGCTGGCGATGAGCCGGGACGAGACCCTAAGCGGCCTTGCCCGCGGCTTTGGTTTTCGTCTGGTAGAGGCACTTGGCATCCTGCCGCGCGATCAGGTTGCCAGCGAGGTCAAAGAGCTGGATCAGGATGCGCGCGCGACGCTGCGCAAGCATGGCATCCGGTTTGGCCAGTTCACCATTTTCATGCCGCTGTTGCTGAAACCGGCGCCCACCCGCCTGCGTCTGGTGTTGTGGTCGCTGGCCTCGGGGCATTCTGAATTCCCCGAAAGCCCGCCCCCCGGGCTGGTCACGATCCCGTCGCTGGCAGATGCGCCGACCGGCTATCACACGATGTGTGGGTATCGCAAAAGCGGTACGCGCGCGATCCGGATCGACATGCTCGAACGGCTGGCCGATCTGTTGCGCACCGAGGACAGTCGGGGTGGGTTTCAGGCCAACCCGGACATGTTGTCGATCACCGGCACCACGCTGGAACAATTCGCCGATATGATGAGCAGCCTTGGCTATCAGGCGGTGCGCGGCGAGCGCGAGAAAGTGAAAGCGGCACCAACCGCAGCACCCGACGCGAACCCGGCGGCTGCGGCTAAAACAGAAGAAACGCCTGAAAACGCGCCTGAAAACGCAGCTGCTGCACAAACCCCGGCTGAAACCGCGCCCGATGCGCCACAGGCCGAAGCCGACACCACCAAGCCAGAAGAGGCCCCCGAACCAGAGGTGTTTTACACCTTCACATGGGGTGGCAATCGTCCGGCTCGGCGCGAGGCCAGCGGGCAGAAACGCCCGCCGTCCAAAAAGCAGGGCAAACCGGGGCAACGCGCCAAAGGTCGTCGTCCAGAAGGGCGCGACAAGCCGAAAAACTTTTCGGCCCGTCCACCTAAACCGGAAAAAAAGATCGACCCGGACAACCCGTTTGCCGCCGCATTGATGGGGCTAAAGGACAAGACCTGATTTGAGCGAACCGCGCACCACAATACGTATCGACAAATGGCTGTGGTATGCGCGGTTCTTCAAAACCCGCGGGCTTGCGCGAAAGCAGGTCACGGGCGGTCACGTTCGGCTGAATTCGGATAAAATATCAAAACCTGCGCAGGGCGTTGGGGCAGGCGATACGCTGACATTTGCCCAAGGCGCNCGTATTCGCGTGGTGCGCATCGTGGCCCCGGGAACACGGCGCGGCCCCGCNCCNGAGGCCGCAACGCTGTATGACGATCTGACTCCGGTGCAGGAAAAACGTCCCCCTTCGCCCAAAACCGAGGGAAAAGGTCGTCCGACAAAGAAAGATCGTCGCGACATGCTTCTTTCGCGTGATGCGCCGCTTGAATGATCGGCCCGGCTGATCTAGTCAGTCCCCTGATCTGAAATTGCCGAGTTTCAACATGACTTATATCGTCAACGACGCCTGNATCGCCTGCAAATTCACTGACTGCGTAGAAGTCTGCCCCGTAGACTGNTTTTACGAAGGCGAAAACATGCTGGTGATCCACCCGGATGAATGCATCGACTGTGGTGTGTGCGAGCCCGAATGCCCCGCCGATGCGATCCGCCCCGATACCGAGCCGGAAACAGAAAAATGGGTCGAGTTTAATCGGAAGTATTCCGAACTTTGGCCGGTTATCATCACCAAGAAAGACCCGCTGACAGACGCCGACGAACACGACGGCGAAGCCGGTAAGCTTGAGAAGTATTTCTCGGAAAANCCGGGCGAGGGCGGTTGATAAGTGATTCGTCACATTAGCCCGGTGACGTAAGGTATTGACGAAACAGTCGGTTTTTTCGCCCTTATTGCGCTGGTTGTGGCGTCAAAACCCGACCCGNNGCTTTAAAAATGGTGATTTTTGTGCTATNTTCATTNCAGTGAAACACCAAGGATCGAACCGAACCCGCCGTGCCATTGACGCTGCGGGACATGACATCAGCGCGAAAAATTGAATTTCCGCCAAGGGGATGGACCGTCCCCAAGGTATTTTTGTCGCCCCGATCAAGGCCCAAGACGAGGAAGAGACCTAAATGAGCAAATCGAAGAAACTGGACTTTCAAGCCAACGAATTAGTGGTCTACCCGTCCCACGGCGTCGGCCAGATCGTGTCCGTCGAGGAACAGGAAGTCGCGGGTTTTGAACTGGAGCTGTTCGTCATCGCGTTTGAAAAAGACAAGATGACCCTGCGTGTTCCGACCAATAAGGCGATCGAGGTNGGCATGCGCTCGCTGTCCTCGCCCGATACCATCACCCGCGCGATGATGACGCTGCGCGGCAAAGCCAAGGTCAAGCGGGCCATGTGGTCGCGCCGCGCACAGGAATATGAGCAAAAGATCAATTCCGGCGATCTGCTGGCAATCGCCGAGGTCGTGCGCGACCTGCACCGCACCGATGATCAGCGCGAACAAAGCTATTCCGAGCGTCAGCTTTACGAAGCCGCCCTTGAACGCCTGACCCGCGAAGTTGCCGCCGTGAACGGCGCTGATGAGCTGGAAGCACAAAAGCAGGTTGGCGATGTGTTGATGTCGCGCGCAGCCTGAATTTCCCAAACAACAACTGTCCGTCGTGAGGGTTTTGGAACCACGAGTTTTCTAAACTAAGAGAGAGTTAGGCTCATCTGTTTGGTTTCATTATGCGGCGCGTTGTCTGTGATGCAGGCGGCGCGTTTCGAGCGTCTTTCGTTTGATCCTTTCCCGTTGTTATAAAATGGCTTTGGCGCGTCCGAAGTGGACGTCGGCGTGCCCGACGCAGCATCATTTGCGCGCAACCTCGCATCTACATTCTATCTCGAGCAAGGCGGCATTCATCGTGAAAGATAGCTGCACAATTCTGGATCTGAGCTGGCTTTGCAAGTGTCAGGTCTTCACCCAAAGTTGTTGACCAGAGCTTTTGCATGGCTTTCCAGGAGTTTCCCTGCTGAGGATTTCGCCGCCCGTCGCTCACCTTAAAGCACCTCATTTTGATGCGTATCGTGAGCTACGACCGGTCGGTACTAGTCGAACTCTACAATTCGTGAATGTGAACCAAATCACGAGAGGCTTTTTCGCGGGGTCTCAACGCCGCAGTCAGGAGGTCGAACCTGGACTGCCTGCACGTCGCTGAACATACATCCGCACAGGAAAACAAGAACATTTCTGAGCCTAAAATGAGCCTAGAAAACCAAAAGGGCTTAGCCGTTTCTGGCTAAGCCCTNGAAATCTTTGGCTCCGGCGGTAGGGATCGAACCTACGGCCAATTGATTAACAGTCTTACCGGCGGTATTTCCATTGGTTTCNCAGCGGCACACCGAGCATCTCTAAATTACTGTAATAAATCGTGAAAAGCAAAACTGGTTTCTGTCGAGCACTATTCCAATCTTCCATTTTCTAAACTTTTTGCTTACCCTGTGCTTACCCGATATTGCATGGTGGGACCCGAGATGCCAAAATTGAAGCTTTCAAAGTCCGTCGTCGACAGCCTCACCGTATATCAGGCCGATAAAATTTTTTGGGATACCACGCTTCCTGGGTTCGGCGTGCGTGTAAAACCATCTGGGGCCAAATCTTACTTGGTTCAGTACCGCAATCGTGCCTCTGGCCGTTCCCGTCGAAAAACAATTGGTCGCCATGGGCCACTCCTGAGCCTTCATGAAGCCCGTGCGATTGCCAGAGGATACCTGTCCGACGTTTTACGTGGGGGAGACCCTGCAGTTGAATCTCGTGAGGCGCGAACTGCACCCACAGTTCAGATCTTAGCGGAAGATTACCTGTCCGAACACGCCATCCCGAAAAAACGGCCGGGCAGCGTAAAGAATGATCGAGGGATGCTGGATAGATTTATATTGCCAGTTTTGGCCAATCGCAAAGTTGCCGATGTCGGATATCAGGATGTTCAGGTCCTTCACAACGCGATGCGTGAAACCCCGTATCAGGCAAACAGAACGCTGTCATTACTGTCCAAGATGTTTGAACTCTCAGTTCGTTGGGGGTGGCGAACAGATAACCCCGCAAGGGGGGTTGAAAAGTTCCACGAGGAAAAACGACACCGTTGGCTGTCCGACGCCGAACTTACCCGGTTGACCGACGCTCTGGACCGACACCCAAACCAACTGGCTGCGAACGCAATTCGATTGCAGTTGCTGACGGGTGCTCGGATTGGCGAAGTCCTTTCTGCGAAGTGGGTGGATATTGATTTTGGTCGGGGTGTCTGGATTAAACCGTCTCACCATACAAAGCAGAAACGAACCGAGCACTTACCGCTGTCGGGAGCTGCTCTGGACTTGGTATCGCAACTGCAGGAGACAGCAGAGGAAGCGTCGGAGTACCTATTCCCTGGTCGCAACCCATTGAGGCCACTGGTTGATCTCAGTCGCTTCTGGAAAACTATATTATCGATATCCGAGATTGAGGACTATCGCATCCACGACAATCGCCACACCCACGCCTCGCATCTGGTTTCAAGTGGCATGAGTTTGGCCATAGTGGGTCGGTTGCTTGGTCATACCAATCCGATGACGACGCAGCGCTACGCGCACCTTGCCGACGATCCTCTCAGAGACGCTTCAGAGATCATGGCGAAGAAAATGCGTTAGTTGGCTGTGTGGCGCAAACTGTTCGGTCGCCAATACCCAATGTCAAATCGCGTCGTCTAAATTAAGAGATAAGATTCATCGCAACCATCCAGCTTGACGAGCAGCACGGGGTCTTTGAGGCAGATTCAGCGATTGTCCTTGATTTGGAAATGACCTGCGCCTCAAAAACTTTTGCAGAATTTTGTAGAGTCCGCCCAACAATAGGACGGACAAATGAAGGCACGATTCACGGATGAACAGATCATAGGGCACAGTCAGACAAAACTTGGTTGAATAGGGCAGGCGGCTCACCTAGCGTCTCCGGATAACAAAACGCAGTCCATTTAGTTTTTTCAAAACGTCGCCGGAAATCATCAGGTTGGCGGTGATGTTGTAAGTCCGTTTCCCTCTGTCGCTCTGGAATGTGGAGGATTTGCTGCATGAGCGTGGGATCGATGTCAGCCACGAGACTGTACGATTTTGGTGGAATCGGTTCGGGCCGTTGTTCGCCGCTGAAATCCGAAGATACCGGGGCAGCAACTTCGTGCTCACTCGAACTGCAATGGCATTTGGACGCGGTGTTTGAAAAAATTAACGGTGAAACCAACTATCTCTGGCGGGCTGTGGATCACGAGGGCGAGGTGCTGGAAAGCTATGTCACCAAGCGCCGTGATCGCAAAGCAGCATTGGAATTCCTCAGAAAAATAATGAAGCGTTTTGGCCCACCACGTGTCATCGTGACCTATCTACTGCGGTCTTACGGCGTCGCGATGAAGGTCATCGGCAATGCTGGCCGACAAGATTCCGACCGATGGCAGAACAATCGCGCTAAGAATTTAAACCTGCCATTTCGACGACGAGAACGCGCCATGCTGCGCTTTCGGCGGATGCGAAGTTTGCAAAAATTCGTCTCCGTTCACGCCTCAGTTTGGAACCATTTCAACAAGGAGCGCCACCTTTACTCAGGCGATAACCTCAAGCTCAACCGCACCGCCGCTCTCGCTGAGTGGCGCGATCTCGGCGCGGCATAAGGGACAGCCACGCTGTCCTTGCAGAGACCAGTTCGCATTGGTCTGACAGCACCCCGCTGTTGGTTCCAAAAAACCTGACGACGGACAATGGTGGTTTTTGTCGCGTGCAATCTGAACGCGAGCGGTCAAGGGGTTAGCCGTTACAAAACCCCATGATAAAACGTTTGGAATTTTGAAAGGTTTTTTTGGCATTATACGGCATGGCACAGTCAAACAAACCCGACTTGAGACGGGCGGAGCGGTGACTTAGCTTCGCGGGATGATAAAACGCAGCCCATTTCGCTATATCAAAACTGAACAACGTCACTCCGTCCGATGTCAACTAGGGTCGAGCGCAAGCCATTCTAAACAAAAGGGAAAGGACCAAACGCAAAACACTCGAAACCCGGCGTTTGCAACACCGCAAGATTGCCGCAGAATGAAACCAACCAGATGAGCCAGATACTCGCCTAAATCACGCTGGTTCTGGAACCAAAAACTCTGACGGCGGACAGCTTGGAAATAGTCTCCGTATGAATTCACCAGTCCAAATTTCACACATCCTGCTATTCTGGGTGTTTTTCTTCAGTATTTTTGTCAATGTGCTGCAGCTGACGGGCCCGTTGTTCATGCTGCAAGTCTACGACCGCGTACTGTCTTCCGGATCCGAAGAAACCCTTATGGCACTGATCATCCTAATAGCGGCTCTGTTCTTCTTTATGGGTTTGTTGGATTTTGCCCGTGGGCGATTGCTGGCGCGAATTGGTGCACGGTTTCAAAGCAAACTTGATGGGGTCGCCTTTGACCTTTCCATCCACAAAAAGGGTACCAATAAAAAATCGGCACAAGCTTTAAATGACCTTGAAACGGTGCAACAGTTTTTCTCATCACCGGCATTTTTGGCCTTCTTCGACTTACCATGGAGCCCATTGTTTTTTGGCGCAATGTTCATCCTTCACCCTTTGGTCGGTTGGTATGGCGTGGCCGCTGGCGCCATTCTGATCACCGTAACTTTGGTGAACCAATGGTCGACAAGAAACAAAACCAGGGACGCGCTTGGCCAATCCACCCTGGCCCGTCATATGGCAACGCAGGCATTGGCCGGGTCTACCAATTCAATTTCTCAAGGAATGGTTAGCAACCTGCGGGACCGGTGGCTGAAGGTGCGTGGTCAAGCTCTGGGTGGCACAATTGGTGCAAGTGATTTTTCAGGCGGATTTGTCGCAATTTCCAAGACGTTACGGATGTTCCTGCAATCAGCCATCCTGGGTGTTGGCGCTTGGCTGACGCTTCGNGGAGAAATGTCTGGCGGTTCTATGATCGCAGGTTCAATCCTGCTTGGTCGCGCATTGGCACCCATTGACCAGTCCATCGGCCAATGGCCAAATCTGCAAAAAGCGCGGCTGGCCTGGAGCAACCTAAAGGAAGTCTTTTCCGATCAGGACAACATTGCTGAGACGATCCAACTGCCCCGCCCCGAGGCGCGTTTGGAAATTCGTGACGTTTCTGTGGCCGTGGAAGCGTTAGACGGGTTGATTTTGGAACAGGTCAAATTGAAAGTCGAACCCGGTCAGGTTCTGGGTGTTATTGGCAGCAGCGGCAGTGGCAAGACAACATTGGCGCGCGTCATTATGGGGGTCTCCCCGCTGGTGCGGGGCGAGGTCCGTTTGGGTGGTGCCACGGTCGAACAATATGGCGGCGAAATTTTTGCTGACCATGTGGGGTACCTGCCCCAGGACGTGTTCCTGTTTGATGGCAGTGTGGCTGAGAACATCGCCCGCATGGTGGGCACACCGGATGATGAACGGGTGGTCAAAGCCGCTGTGCAGGCCAATGCCCATGAGATGATCCTAGCATTGCCGAAAGGCTACCAGACTCGGATTGACCTATCAAAGCTGACTTTGTCAGGCGGGCAGCAGCAACGCATTGCGCTTGCCCGGGCACTCTATGGTGATCCGGTTCTGCTGGTTCTCGATGAACCAAATTCTGCGCTGGATTCTGTTGGATCGGCAGCTCTTAATCGCACCATACGGATGTTCAAATCTGAAGATCGCGCGGTGATTCTGATGACGCATCGCCCAACCGCGATTGCTGAATGTGACATGCTGATGATCCTCGATTCCGGCCGGGTCAAAGCCTATGGCCCGAAAGACGATATCCTCCAGGCGCACCTCAAAAACGCCAACCAGATAAAAACCTTAGCCGTGGCCAAGTCACTATGAGCGCAGAGGGTAAAAACGGCTGGTCGATCCGAATGCCAATGATTGTCGGCATGCTGGCTTTGCTATTTCTCGTGGGCGGCATCGGTGTCTGGAGCGTCATGGCCCGGCTTTCTGGTGCTGTGGTCAGTTCCGGGGTGTTAGAGGTTGAAGGCAACCGGCAAGTTATCCAACATCAGGACGGTGGTGTGGTCGGGGAAATCCTGGTGCGCGATGGCACTCAGGTTTTGGCGGGTGACGTTGTGATACGGCTGGATGACAGCCTGCAAAGGGCCGAACTCAGGGTTGTTGAATCTCAACTGTTTGAGACTCTGGCCCGATTGGCGCGGTTTCGGGCCGAGCGCGACGATGCGCCGACCCTGTCACTACCCCGGGAGCTTAGAAAACGCGCGGCAAGTGATCCGCTCATCGAAGCAATGGTCGCAGGCCAAGAACGGTTGTTTGCAACCCGAACCCAGTCGATCCAGGAACAGCTCGACCTTCTGGCTGAGGACGTGGCGCAGATCGAAAACCAGGTGGTCGGCATTGAAGCGCAGCTGGCGGCCCTGAATGAGCATTTCACCTTGGTTGATGGGGAAGTGATCAATAGTCAATTCCTGTTCGATAAGGGCATAATCGAGATCACCCGTTTGACCGCTTTGAAAAAGGAACGGGTGCAACTGTCCGGTGAAATCGGTAGCCTCACCTCAGAAGTGGCACGCCTGTTGCGCGAAAAGGCGGCAACAGGGATTAAATACGTGGCTGTCAAAACTGCCCGAGTGCAGGAAGCCATCGCCGAGCTGCGTGAACTTGAGCAGTTGGAGATCGAATTATCCGAACGCCGGGCATCACTGAACCAAGTCCTGGCGAGCATGGAGATCAAGGCCCCGGTTGGCGGGGTGATCTATGGTTCAACTGTGTTTGCCCTTCATGCAGTCATCAGTGCCGCCGAACCGATCATGTATGTGGTACCACAGGAGCAAGTTCTGGTAATTGCTGCTAAGATTGCCACCACCGATGTCGATCAAGTGTTCATTGGACAGCCAGCAACCCTGCGCTTCAGTGGATTTGACGCAAAAACAACACCCGAACTCACCGGCAGCGTCAACCTGATCTCCGCGGACGCTCTACTGGATGAACTAACCGGCGGGCTCTACTACAACACTCGCGTTTCGATACCTGAGTCCGAAATCGCTCAACTCGAGGGCCGCCCCTTGATTCCCGGGATGCCGGTGGAGGTGTTCATCAAGACCTCCGACAAATCGCCGCTTGAATACCTGACCAAACCCTTTGCAGATTATTTTGCCAGGGCATTCAAGGAGGGGTGAAGGCACTGTCAGAGAAAACCGGCTTGAGGCGGGTCGCGCGGTGACTTAGCTTCGCGGGATGACAAAACTCAGCCCATTTCGCTATTTTAAGACGAGCCCCGAGATCATCCGTTGGCGGTGATGCTTTACGTTCGATATCCGCTTTCGCTCCGGAATGTGGAAGACCTTCTATATTAGCGCGGGATCGAAATCAGCCATGAGACGGTTCGATTTTGGTGGAACCGGTTTGGTCCGATATTTGCAGCTGAGATCCGCAGACAGCGGGCGAACCGGATGCGTGCTTATTCGAACTGGCAGTGGCGCTTGGCCGAGGTTTTTGTGAAGATCAACGGCGAAACTCACTACCTTTGGCGGGCCGTAGATCACGAAAGCGAAGTGTTGGAAAGCTATGTGACGAAGCGCTGGGACCGCAAAGCAGCATTGAAGTTCCTCAGAAAAACCATGAAGCGATACGGCCAACCGCAACTAATCGTGACCGAACTACTGCGGTCTAACGGCGCCGCGATGAAGATTGTGGGGAACGCTCACCGACGAAAAACAGGGCGTTGGTTGAACAACAGAGCCGAGAATTCACACCTACCATTTCGGCGAAAAGAGCGCATCATGTTGCGCTTTCGAGGAATGCAAACCTTGCAGAAATTGGTCGCGGTTCATTCGTCAGTCCACAACCATTTCAACTAGGAACGTCACCTTTACTCACGCAAAAATTTCAAGCTTAACCGCACCGCCGCTCTCGCCGAGTGGCGCCAACTTGGCACGGCTTAAAGGACGGTCATTTTGTCAATGTATAAACTGGCTCGCATTCGTCTGACAGCACCGTGAGGGTTGCAAAGCCGGCAACACTGGATTTGACTTACTTATCTCCGTGTTCGACCGCTGCCCCCATTATTGCTCCGTGTGTCGGAAATTGCCCCCAAAATGCAAACGAAAATTATCCAAAAATTTTTGACAACATTTTAACTTTTCGGAGCCATCATCATTTTTCATACGCCGCATGACGTTCACCAAATATATATGAGTCACTATATGGAAAAATACACAACCAGCACTTTGACACCAGTTCCATCCAATTGTGCCGTAATTGAAACTCCATTTGACAATTCTGAAGTCTGTTCGATTCTTGGTTTGCCGCCCGCTCAAATCGCCTTTCTGGTGAACTACGGTATGCTCAAGAAAAGTGTTTTGAACTGCAGCCGCCCTATATCAAATTTTGCGTTTCCAAACGTGTTTGATATCGTCCAATGTTGCTTAGTTGCCAAGATCTTCACCGTCAAATTTGACATCATGATAGCGTCCCAGGTGGCAGCAATTTGCGTAGACTCACTTGCATTTCTGGTATTGGAAGATAGGGGAAAAGATCCGAGACCGACAGTGGACCGTCATATGCTCCCATTGCTGTCCAATGCACTCTGTTTTGAATTGAGCGATGGAGATTTTGGCAGTCTGGGAAACATTCTAGCCAATCCCAGTGACTGGAATTGTACGGTGAGGTATCTTGCAAGAGAGACTGGGATCTGTTGGAATTATTGCGTGAGACGTGCCGCCGAAATCCACCCAGAATTCGGGGGCGAATTACGTTGACCGAAAAAGTTAATTACTGCCTTGATGGGATAAATTCCATTTGGGCCGTACAGTCACATCTGGGATGCCCGCACGCATTTTTTGCTATTTCGCTTCGGCAAAGAGTTTTGCCCTAACACTTTGTTAACTAATTGAGGTTTAAATCAACTTAAAGTTGTTTTTTAGCCAGCAAACTTGCCAATGGAGTTCTTGATGTTCTTAGGTTCAATTATAATTTCCGCCCTTGCAGGTGTAACGACGACAGTGGCTGTCCAGATATTTTTCGATATTTCGGTTCTTGAGGCACTGATGGTATATACTGCGACAGGAGTGCTGATGGAATTTATTCTTCTGTTTTTATTGCATTTTAACGCCATGTTTGACAGTTTGATCGGCAACTCTACGTCGCACAAACAGCTACAATTCGGTTCAAATTCAGAATGCGAGCGAACGTAAACTCCGCGCAAAAAAAACCGCCCGGCGGACGCGGTATCCGCCTTCACCCAAAAAGTATGCGTTCCAGGAACTATTAACTCAGTATATTCTAACACATCGTTAGGTCGAAATTAATGGCGGGGAAAAAATGCCTAAACACTCATGGATAGTTGACGTTCTCGAAGACTTGAAAAATTTTGCCCGAAAAAACGGGCTTACATCGGTGGAAAAGTCCGTTGATGCGCAGTTAGAAGAACTGCGCTGGGGGGGGGACGGTCAGGAATTATTTCCCGAGGTGTGGCAGTCAAGTGAAGCCGGCGATTCTGTACCGAATTGACGCAGTGGCGGATTCAATTGTAGGCGGCGTGTACTTGAAAAACACTGGCAACTGCCCGAGTTAGCCATGATTTAAGTTGACGGTCTTTGACCAACAAAAAGCAACTTGAGTTCACTCAAATCGAATTCAGAAGGTGATACTGCCCTGCGCCCGGAAATATCTAGCCCCGGGTGGTCCAAGGTTGGGGGCAAGTGCAATAACCCCAAGGACTCTCCAATAGGTTGGGGGTCGCTTGGGGCGCAGATCACTGGCAATGATCCCCCTAAACAAACATGAAGGCATCAGTGAGGTCGGATAGGTCACTGATATTTTTGACGGTCAGAACGTCACCTGCGCCAAAATCCAGAACCGCGGTTGTACCGCTGTGGCTGGCATAGTCATTCAGGACCGCCGCACCGTTCAAAGGTGTCGCGCCTATCAGGGCTATGTCCAGTTTAATACTGTCGGCTGTGGTACTAAAATCGGCGATTGTATCGTGGCCAAAACTGTCATGGAAGACGAATTCGTCCGCTCCAGATCCACCGATTAGCAGGTCATCGCCAGCACCGCCGCTAATCACATCATCACCTGCATTGCCGATAAGGCGGTTGTCGTTTGCGTCACCTATTAGCTGATCGTCAAAGGGTGAGCCCGCCAGGTCTTCGATTGAGGTATATGTATCACCGGCTGCGTCGCCTGTGTTGTTAGTTCTATCGGATAAGTCCGCGATAAGACCATTTTTTGCTGTATAATATTGGGCCCGGTCGGTGCCCGGCCCCCCCGACAGAAAGTCTATACCAGGGCCACCTTCCATCGTGTCGTCGCCCACGCCACCAAATATCGAATCGTCACCTGCGCCGCCCCGCAGCCAATCATTGCCATCGTTGCCCCAGATCAAATTCGCGCCAGTGTCACCATAAAGGCCATCGTCAAAATCAGAACCGGAAAGGTTCTCGACCTGGGCGTAACTGTCGCCCGCAGCTTGCCCGGTGTTTTTGCCTGGATTGGCGAGACTAATCCGTAGGCCAGATGTGGCGTCGATATAGGTTGCCGTATCATTTTGATCACCGCCGACCAGCGTGTCAGCACCATCGCCGCCGTTCAGTGTATCGTCGCCATTGCCGCCTTCGAGCAAATCATTTCCTTTACCTCCGGATAAATTATCATTGCCCAAATAACCAAACAGTTTGTCCGCGTTGTCCGACCCTACAATTGCGTCATTTAGGTAACTTGGAGGCGTAAACCCGGGGCTCGTGCTATCATTTGTAGATCCGGCAGAATATTGGGAGCCGACATATTTTTGCCCTTGGATTTCGACACCTTGTCGGGGGGCGTACAAGGAAATCTTGATCACTTCGTAGTTTCCAAGGTCAAATGTTACCCTGTTGCCCGCCAGCGAAAAATCACTATCGATGCTCANTATTGGGTCGCTATTTGGGTTTGTGACGGAACCGTTTGTTCCCAAAGTGGCTGACCAACCGTAACCAAAATTTTGACCCAAGAAACTCAGGTCCAAGTCATATGTGGCGGAATCGGAAGAACGTGACGCTACAAAAATAGTCGTGCTCGATGATTCACTATATACGAAGGTTGCGATGTCGTTTTCCATGCTGCGATGTGTTAATGTCGATCCAGACACTCCTTCGCTTAGCATCTTGAATAACTCACCGCCAAANGTAGACCTCAGATCACCCTCATCGCCGAATAGGTCGTTGGACGTGTTTTGCTGCACCGGCCACACCCATGCAGCGTCGACGCCCTGAGAGACCATTTCGGAAAACGCATTGAGCATTGTGCCCGATTGCAAAAGACCGGTTTCGGAACTCAATCTGTGGTCTGTGTTCCACTCACCTACATGGTAGGCGATGTTCGAAAATTTGGGGTCACTGGCCCANGCGTCGAATCTGTCAAAGAACCAGTCATCGGCTAAGACAGAGTCAAAATCGGTGGAGACATAATAATTTCCAACCACGGCATCAATGGCNGCAATTGCGCCCGGGTCGAAGCTGTTCATTATTACGTCATTCTGGAGATAGCCGGGGGTCTGTGAGTAAGCGCCGTATCTCCCGATTTGAACAGCAATTGTTGGCTCCAGCCATGAATCGCCAACAGGGTTGTTCGCTACGTACTCGTCAATTGAAGATTGGATGGCCTTTGAAAATTCATTGGCGACTGCGCCATATTCGGCAGCCTCCATTTTCCCGCCTAACGAATACTCGTTGCCAATCTCAAAACCAGAGATTGGGACATTGCCGTAGTCACCATTCAGTAAGTCGCGAACAAAAGCCTTAACATCTGCCACCGCTCCAGCATTGACTTGGCGCGAACCCACTGGCCCATTTTCCAGTGCTGCCACTGTTGGAATCACTATCGTCGGACGAAATCCGGTATTGGCTGCTTCTGCCATAAAGTCTGACAGCGGCAACAGGTTTGTGACATTACCATTTACTGGATCGATGAAAATTGACGCATCGGCATTGTTTATATCAAAATACTGCTCGGTGATTGTTCCACCCGGGTAACGAACGCCATTCACCCCAAGATAATTGAGCGCTTCGTCGTACGTTCCGGAGCCAAATTGGTCACGATTGAACAGAATGTTCCCGCCGAACATTTCGCTGGAAACCGTCATTCCAATT
>JGI24723J26617_10001653_pt1 | contig 19213 bp, 21 predicted proteins | sample Cruoilmetagenom6_FD_26617 | JGI IMG/M metagenome (IMG submission 26617)
TTCAAAAGAATCAATAAAATCGGTTAAACCTACAAAACCAATACTGGTATCTCCATTAGAAAAAGGAATTACCCAAAACCAAGTATCTTTATCTAAAACATCAAAAGTAATAATGGTTCCTTCTTCGCCTTCTGGTCTTTTTAAATCTTTTACATGTGTAAAAATAGAAGAATGTTCTGGTATCGAGGACGGCTTATCTAAACCAAGCATTCTTGGTAAAACGCGACCATAACCACTAGAGTCTATAATATGCTTTGCATGTACTTTATATTCCTCTCCATTTTCATCTTTTATGCTAGTAACAGAAGCGCCATCTGCATCAAACACAACATCTACCACTTCATTATTAAAAGCAATATCTACACCTCTATTTACTAATTCGGTTGCAAGTACATTATCAAAATCTGCACGAGGTACTTGCCACGTCCAATCCCAACCTTCGGTATGTTTTTTACTAAAATCAAAATCACAAACGATATCTCCTCTTAAAAAACGAGCGCCATGTTTTTTTTCAAATCCGAAATCCTTCAAAACATCTAAAAGACCAACTTCTTCAAAGTGATCCATACATCTTGGTAATAAACTCTCTCCTATTACAAACCTAGGAAAAGTACTCTTTTCAACAACTTTGAGCTGCTTTCCTTGATTGTGTAGGTACGAAGCAGCAACACAACCAGAAGGTCCTGCTCCTATAATTAAAACATCCACATGTATTTCATTCATAATCATTATAGTATTTTATCTTAATTATATTAAATTAGCGCACACAAAAATAACTACTTTACTTTTAGTTATTAAAATATTTATTAAAAATAGTCAGAATAAAACATATAGATGCTAACATTTAACGGAAAACTAGGATTAGAAGATTTTTACAAAATTATAATAGAAAACAGTAAAATTAAAGTAGCCGATTCTGTTTTCGAAACAGTAGAAGAAAGCTTTAACTTTCTGAAAAAATTCTCAGAAAACAAAGTGATTTATGGTGTAAACACTGGTTTCGGACCAATGGCACAATACAAAATTAAAGATTCTGAACGTATTCAATTACAATACAATTTAATTCGTAGTCATGCATCTGGAACAGGAAACCCAATTGCTCCTCAATACGTAAAAGCAGCAATGCTTGCTAGATTAAACACACTATCTTTAGGTAACTCTGGGGTACATAAATCTGTAATTGATTTAATGTCAGAACTTATAAACAGAGACATTACTCCTTTAATTTATGAACATGGTGGCGTTGGTGCTAGTGGAGATTTAGTACAACTTGCACATTTAGCATTAGTTTTAATTGGTGAAGGAGAAGTATTTTACAAAGGAGAAAGATTAGCCACTGCAACTGTTTTTGCAAAGGAAAACCTAACGCCTATTTCTGTAGAACTTCGCGAAGGTTTAGCCTTAATGAATGGTACTTCTGTAATGACAGGAATTGGTATTGTAAATACCATGTATACCAGACGATTGTTAAACTGGATGATTTCTTGTTCTGCTGCAATTAATGAAATTGTAGAAGCATATGACGATCATTTATCGGAAGAATTAAACAATTCTAAAAAACATAAAGGGCAACAAAATATTGCTAAAAGTATGCGTGCCCATTTAACAGACAGCAAACTTACAAGAAAAAGAGAGCACCATTTATACGACGCAAACAATGATGATGTTTCTGTTTTTCAAGATAAAGTACAAGAATATTATTCTTTACGTTGCGTACCACAAATTTTAGGTCCAGTTTTAGATACTTTAAGTAGTGTTGAAAATATTTTAATAGAAGAAGTAAACTCTGCAAACGATAATCCTATTGTAAATGTAGAAAAGAAACATGTATATCACGGAGGAAATTTTCATGGAGATTATGTTTCTCTAGAAATGGATAAGCTTAAAATAGTAGTTACTAAAATGAGCATGCTTGCAGAAAGACAACTCAACTATTTATTAAACCCTAGTTTAAATAATATACTTCCTGCTTTTGTAAATCTTGGTAAATTAGGATTAAATTTTGGTATGCAAGGTGTGCAGTTTACTGCAACTTCTACAACTGCCGAAAANCAAACATTGTCCAATCCAATGTATGTGCATTCTATTCCAAACAATAACGATAATCAAGATATTGTTAGTATGGGAACCAATGCTGCTTTAATAACTAAAAAAGTTATTGAAAACGCATTTGAAGTTATGGCAATAGAATTAATCACTGTAGTTCAAGCTATTGAATATTTAAAAGTACAAGATAAAGTCTCGTCAAAAACTAAAAAATTGTATGATGAGATAAGAGAAATAGTTCCTATATTTACAGAAGACGTTACTATGTATCCATATGTTAACCTTATTAAAGATTACATCATTAACAACAAAGCATAAATAATTAAGTACTACAATATCCTTTTAAACGAAACATTTCTCTAACCAAAGAAGTGTATAAATGATACTTGTAATATATATGAACCATTAAATTCAAACACATGAAAACGAAATCGCTATTAATCGTATTATTCTTTTTAAGTGCAATAACTTTTGCACAAGAACTTGCACTTGCAAATGATGACGGAAAATTTGGCTACATAAACAAAGCTGGAGAATGGGCAATTCAACCAGAATTTAAAGTAGCTAAAAACTTTTCTGAAGATTTAGCCGAAGCTATGAATGGAAATAAAAAATGGGGTTTCATTAATAGAAAAGGAGAATGGGTGATACAACCTACTTTCGATAAAACCAAAGCATTCAACTCTGGAGTAGCTGTTGTTTTAAGTAAAAAAGAATGGTTTTACATAAATACCAAAGGTGAAAAAATATTAACAGATGTTGCTACCGATAAAATTTATGATTTCACTGAAGGTCTAGCACAAGTAAGGCAAGGAGATAACGTAGGTTTTATTAACACTTCTGGAACAGTAGTAATCGAACCTAAATTTAATAAAGCTTTCGATTTTCAAAATGGATATGCAAAAGTTAGAGAAGGTGAAAAATGGGGATTAGTAGACAAAACTGGAAACTATTTTGTGGAAACGAAATATGATGGTGTTTCTAATATGTACAATGGTAATGTTGTAGCAACGCTTGGCGAAAGTCATGGATTAATCATTAATGGCGAATTTAAAAAAGTAGATGGCGCTCAAAAAATTTGGGACTTTTCTATCAATGGAGATATTACCTATGCGAAGAAAAACGATAAAATTGGATACATCAATAAAAGTGGCGATTGGATTATAGAACCAAGCTTTGACAAAGTTAGAGCTTTTGTAAACGGTCTTGCTCCAGTTTCTAGAGATAAACAATGGGGTTATATTGATACTACCGGAAAAGTAGTTATATCCTTACAATACAGAGATGCCGAAATTTTTAGTAAAGACGGCTTAGCTCCTATTAAAATAGACAAACTTTGGGGATTCATAAACACTTCTGGAGAAAAAGTAATAGACGATAAATACAATATTACTGCTGGAGGTTTTTCTATCTTTAAAAAGAACAACGAAAAAGGTTTTAAGAATGGGATCGCTAGAGTAAAAGAGGAAAAAGTTTGGGGTTATATAAATACGAAAGGGGAAGTACTAAAAAACAAATGGTACAAACAGTTAGAGTTATTTCAATAACCTTAAATATCTAGAGAACATATCTATTAAAATTTCCAAATCTAATTACACTTACAAAAAACAAACACTAACACATGAAATGTGCCCTAATAACAGGTGGTTCCAGAGGAATTGGTAAAGCCATTTGCTCACAACTAGCAATAGATACAGACTATCACATATTAATAAACTACAACAGTAATGAAGCTGCCGCAAAAGAGACTTTAAAAGCAGTACAAGCAGCAGGAAATACTGGAGAAATTATTGGTTTTAACGTAACAGATGCTGAAGAAGTAACATCAAAACTAGATGCTTGGCAAGAAGCAAATCCAGATGCATTAATAGAAGTAATTGTTAATAATGCAGGTATCACAAAAGACGGCTTGTTTATGTGGATGCCAAAAGAAGATTGGCAAAGCGTAATCAACACATCCTTAAATGGATTTTTTAACGTTACCAATTATGCCATCCAAAAAATGCTTAGAAACCGTTATGGTCGTATTGTAAACATCGCTTCGGTTTCTGGTGTAAAAGGAACGCCTGGGCAAACCAATTATTCGGCTGCAAAAGGAGCAATTATTGCTGCCACAAAAGCACTAGCCCAAGAAGTTGCTAAACGTAAAATAACTGTAAATGCTGTAGCTCCCGGATTTATAAATTCGGATATGACTGCAGAATTAGATGAAAAAGAACTTAAAAAAATGATTCCCGCAAATCGTTTTGGTGAAGCGCAAGAAGTCGCAGATTTAGTTTCCTTTTTAGTTTCCAAAAAGTCTTCTTATATTACTGGTGAAGTAATAAATATTAATGGAGGTATTTACTCTTAAAATAATTTTACAGTTAGTATGAAACGTGTTGTTATAACAGGAATGGGGATTTATTCCTGCATAGGAAAAAACCTAGAAGAAGTAAAGAATTCATTATATAATGGAAAGTCTGGAATTGTCTATGACCAAGAACGAAAAGATTTTGGTTATCGTTCTCCATTAACAGGAATGGTAGAAAAACCAAATCTAAAAAAACAACTTACAAGAAGAGAACGTATTAGCTTAGGAGACGAAGGAGCATATGCTTATGTAGCAACCATCGAAGCTTTAGAAAATGCTAAAATAGATATTGATTTTTTAAAGAAAAACGAAGTAGGTATCCTTTATGGTAATGATAGTACTGCAAAAGCTATTGTAGATTCTGTAGATAAAATTAGAGAGAAAAAAGACACTACACTTGTTGGCTCTGGTGCTATTTTTCAAGCTATGAATTCTACGGTAACCATGAATCTCTCTACGCTTTTTAACCTTACTGGAGTAAATTTCACAATAAGTGCTGCCTGTGCTAGTGGATCTCATGCTATTGGCATGGCTTTTCAACTCATAAGAAGCGGATTACAAGACTGTATTATTTGTGGAGGAGCACAAGAAATTAACAAATATGCTATGGGAAGTTTTGATGGTCTTGGTGTTTTCGCCATGAACCTAGAAAACCCCGAAAAAGCATCTAGACCTTTCGACAAAAACAGAGATGGTTTAGTACCAAGTGGTGGCGCAGCTACCTTAGTTGTAGAAAGTTACGAATCTGCTATAAAACGTGGAGCACCAATTTTAGCCGAAATTATTGGTTATGGTTTTTCGTCGAATGGGGAACACATTTCTACGCCAAACGTAGATGGACCATCACGAGCAATGGCTAAAGCAATTGAACAATCTAATTTAAAACCATCCGAAATAGAGTACGTTAATGCCCACGCAACCTCAACTCCTGTAGGAGATACCAACGAAGCCAAAGCTATAGTTAAAGTTTTTGGAGAAAATGGCCCTTATGTAAGTTCTACAAAATCAATGACTGGACACGAGTGCTGGATGGCTGGAGCTAGTGAAGTTGTATATTCTATGCTAATGATGCAAAATAATTTTATTGCCCCTAACATTAATTTGGAAGAGCCAGATGAGGATGCTAAAAAATTAAATCTAGTAAGTAAAACGCTAGATAAAAAATTTGATGTATTTTTGTCGAATTCCTTTGGATTTGGTGGAACAAATTCAGCATTAATAATAAAAAAATTATAATACAATATGACTAAAGAGGTTATTATTGAAAAGATAAACGATTTCCTTATAGACGAGTTTGAAGTAGAATCAGATGATATAGCACCTGAAGCAAACTTAAAAGACACTCTAGAATTAGATAGTTTAGACTTTGTTGACCTTGTGGTTGCAGTAGAGTCTAACTTCAGCGTGAAATTAGTTGGAGAAGATTTTGTGAATGTAGAATCACTTCAAGATTTCTATGATCTAATTGAAAAAAAATTAGGCTAAACAATTTTACTTTAAATATTTATGGCTGCTGAATGGCAAGGAAAGTCCAGAGGAACTGTTTTTGGATACAAGATTTTTGTGTTTTGTATGAAGACATTCGGAATTGGTTCTGCATACTTCATTCTACATTTTGTTGCGCTATACTTTTGCTTTTTTGCTGGAGATAGCACCAAAGCCAGTTACTATTATTTCCATAAAAGACGTAAAAACACGAAACTTAAAAGCTTTATAAATATCTATAAAAGCTATTATGTTTTTGGGCAAACTATCATCGACAAAATAGCGATATCTTCGGGATTACGCGATAAATTCACCTATCATTTTGATGGTTTCGAACTTATTGATCAAGCCTTAAAACAAAAAAAAGGAGGTATTTTAATAAGCGCACATGTTGGTAATTTTGAAATTGCCGAACACTTTTTTGGCGAACTAGAAGAAAATACTTCCATTAGTATTTTAACTACCGACGCAGAACATTCAAACATTAAAGCTTACCTAGAAAGTGTAACCGATAAACCGAAAGTAAAGATTATTCTAATTCAAGAAGACTTAGGACATATTTTCGAAATTAACGCAGCACTTACAAGAAATGAACTTGTTGTTATTACGGGAGACAGATACATCACAGGTTCCAAATACCTAACACAAGATTTATTAAATCAAGTAGCTAAATTTCCTGCCGGTCCATTTTTGCTAGCATCACGTTTAAAAGTCCCTGTACTTTTTGTGTATGTAATGAAAGAAACCAACAAACATTACCATCTTTTTACAAGAAAAGCAGAAGCAAAACATAGAGATGCACAAGCACTTTTAAAAGAATATACAGAAAGTGTATCTTGGATGTTGAACAAATATCCTTTACAATGGTTTAACTATTTTGATTTTTGGGGAACTTTCGATAAAAAAAACTAAGAACACTCCTGTTTTTTTATCGTTTTCGCAAAAGTTAATAAGTTCTACTATTTACAAAGAATGAAACTTCTATTTCTAGACTTTTATTCGGAAATTACCAAAAAATCTATCTTTTGAAAAAAATTTTAGTTATACATTATTCTCAATCTGGACAATTAACAGAAATTGTAAAGAATATAGTTTCTCCTTTAGCCAAGGATGCTATACAAATAGATTATCATGATATTAAAATGGAAACGCCATTTCCTTTTCCTTGGAAAGCAGATACGTTTTATGGTGCTTTTCCAGAGACCTTTCAACAAGTCCCAGAAAAAGTAAAACCAGTTTCTCCAGAGATTCTTAACAATAAATACGATCTCATCATTTTAGGATATCAAGTTTGGTACTTAACACCTTCTATTCCTATAAATTCCTTTTTAAACACGCCAGAAGCGAAGCAACTCCTAAAAAACACACCAGTAATTACAGTAATTGGTTGCCGAAACATGTGGATTATGGCTCAGGAAAAAATGAAGAAAAAACTAAAAGCATTAGAAGCCGATTTAGTTGGTAATATTGCTTTGGTAGACCGACATATAAATCACGTAAGTGTTATTACTATTGCCCAATGGATGTTCTCTGCAAAAAAAGAACGCTACCTTGGTATTTTTCCAAAACCTGGCGTTTCACAAAAAGACATCGATGAAGCGGTAAAGTTTGGTCCAATTATAGAACAACATTTAAAAGAAAACAATTTCAACAATTTACAAGACAACCTTTTAAAACAAGGTGCAATCCTAATTAAACCATTTTTAGTAGTTACAGATAGACGTGCAAACGTTATTTTTTCTAAATGGTCAAAATTAATTCAATCCAAAGGGGATAAAAACAGTCCTAAACGTAGTTTTTGGGTTAAATTTTTTAGTTATTACTTATTATTTGCGATTTGGATTCTTGCGCCAATTGTTTTTATCTTATTTTTGTTGACTTATGTGTTTTCAATACATAAAATAAAAAAAGACAAATTATACTATTCGTCTGTAAATTATATAGAGTAAGGCATTAATATGAAGGAAGTTTACATCAACAAAATTTCAAAATTTTTACCAAATCGTCCAATTTCAAATGACGAAATGGAAGAAAAACTAGGTACCATAAACGGTAAGACTTCAAAAGGAAGACGTATTGTTTTGCGTAACAATAAAATAAAAACTAGATATTATGCTATTGATGATAATGGCAATATCACACACAATAATGCACAACTTACAAAAGAAGCAGTAGTTGCCTTATGTGATGCAGATTTTAAAGCAGAAGACATTGAATTGCTCTCTTGTGGTACATCTAGTCCAGATCAAATTTTACCATCACATGCAGCAATGGTTCATGGTTTTCTAAAAAACGGAAACCTGGAGATTAACTCGCCTTCTGGCGCATGTGTTTCGGGAATGAATGCCCTTAAATACGGCTACATGTCTGTGAAATCTGGTGAAACTAAAAATGCGGTTTGTACAGGATCAGAACGTACATCTTCTTGGATGATGTCGGATACTTTTGAAGAAGAAGTAAAACACTTAGAAACATTAGAAGACAACCCAATATTAGCCTTTAATAAAGATTTCTTACGTTGGATGTTATCCGATGGTGCTGGTGCTTTTTTACTAGAAAGCGAACCAAAAGGAGACCATCCTTTAAAAATAGATTGGATGGAAGGCTACTCATACGCTCATGAAGTTGAAGCGTGTATGTATGCAGGAGGTGATAAATTAGAAGATGGATTTTTAAAACCTTGGAGCGAATATCCTTCAGACCAATGGAGCAAAAAATCATTATTTGCTATGAAGCAAGATGTAAAACTTCTAAGTGAAAATATATTAGTAAAAGGTGTGGATAGCCTAAAAATGGCTATTGCAAAACACGACCTAAAACCAGAGGATATCGATTATTATTTACCACACGTTTCTTCATATTACTTTAAAGACAGTTTATATAAAGAAATGGTAGCGCAAGGTGTTGAAATCCCTTGGGAAAACTGGTTTATGAACCTAAGCAAAGTAGGTAATGTAGGAGCAGGATCTATCTACATCATGTTAGAAGAATTAGCAAACTCAGGAAAACTAAAAAAAGGAGAGAAAATATTACTTTCAGTTCCAGAAAGTGCCCGTTTTGCTTATGCCTATGCACTTTTAACCGTTTGCTAAATGGGTTTACCAATAACAGATATTTCGCATTTAATTCCGCAAAAAACACCATTTGTAATGGTAGATACTTTGTTGGATTTCACTGCAGATAAAATCGTGTCTAGTTTCACGATTTTAGATACCAACCTTTTTGTAAAAGATAATTATTTTTTAGAATCTGGTCTCATAGAAAACTTAGCACAAACCGTTGCTTTACATACTGGTTATGATTTCTTCTTAAAAGGAGAACAAGCACCAACAGGCTATATTGGTTCTATAAAAAAAGTAGAAGTAAATAAACTTCCAAAACTAAATGAAACTATTACTACCGAAGCATCCATACTTCATGAATTTATGGGAGTAACCATGGTAGAAGTTAAAGCCTTTAATCAAGATAAAGAGGAAATTGCCTTTGCACAAATGAAAACCGTTATTGCTAGCTAATGAATAAGTTTCAGTCACTAGATATCACAAAATTTTTACCACATCGTACGCCATTTTTAATGGTAGACCATGTCATATCTATTGATGATGAACACGTAACCACTTCCTTTGAAATAAAAGAAGATTGCATTTTTGTTGATGAAGACATGCAATTTAATGAAGTAGGATTAATTGAAAACGCAGCACAAACTTGCTCTTCTATTGTTGGTAAAAGTTACTTTGAAGAAGACGATCTTGAAGGAGAAGGGACAAAACTTATTGGTTTTATTTCTGCAATAAAAAAAGTAACCATATTTGCTTGTCCTGCTATAGGAGACATTATAATATCTAAAGCAAATTTAAAATCTAGGTTTGATACAGATCATTATAGCATTTGTACTTTAGCCTGTACTATTGCTACTTCAAACAAAGAATTATTATCTTGTGAATTGAATTTGTTTATTCAGGAAATACCTAAAAATTAAAGGTCATGAAAAAAAGCGAAGTACCTCAGGATAAAAGTAATTTAGAGTCCGCAAATTTTAGAGAATTATGCTATGCTGTAGATGAAAATGGAGAATACACAACGGCACACACCACCGGTTGGGACCCAAAAACTATTGCTTTAGACAATGCAATTGAGGATATCCATCAACGTATTGAAGATGCAAAAAACCGAGTGCAAAACAATCAAACCAGCCCAATAGAATATTATATGGAATTCCATAAAATGGACCTTCCAATTTTAGCAAGCTATGTTGGTATTTGGCAATGGCGCGTAAAACGTCATTTTAAACCAAAAGTATTCCACAAATTATCTAATAAAATCCTTCAAAAATATGCAGATGTTTTTGAAATTACCATAGACCAACTTAAAAACCTACAACATGCAAATTAACTTTACACATCATCAATCTGCGCATTGCGAAAATGGTGTGGTTTCTAACTTAATGAAACATCATGGCTTTAACGTAAGTGAGCCCATGGTTTTTGGTATTGGTTCGGGATTGCTATTTTGCTACATCCCGTTTTTAAAGGTGAATCATGCTCCAGCAATTACGTACAGAGCAATGCCTGGGTTTATATTTAAACGTTTTGCAAAACGTGTTGGTATAAAAATAGAGCGTCAAAAATTTAAAGACCCTAAAAAGGCAAAAGTTGTTTTAGACGAGAACTTAAACAATAATAATCCTGTTGGCTTACAAGTTGGTGTATATAACTTAACGTATTTTCCAGATGAATATCGTTTTCATTTTAATGCGCACAATTTAGTAGTTTATGGTAAAGAAGAGGAAACGTATTTAATTAGCGATCCTGTTATGGAAACCGTAACCACTTTAACCGATAAAGAGCTTGAAAAAGTAAGGTTTGCTAAAGGCGCTTTACCTCCAAAGGGACATATTTATTACCCAACAAATTTCCCAAAAGAGCTAGATTTAGAGAAAGCGATACTAAAAGGAATTAAACATACTTGTAGAGACATGCTAGCTCCAATGCCTGTTCTTGGTGTTAAAGGAATTCGTTTTACTGCAAAACAAATTAGAAAATGGCCTAAAAAATTAGGTNTAAAAAAAGCGAACCATTACTTAGGTCAAATAGTAAGAATGCAAGAAGAAATAGGAACTGGAGGCGGAGGTTTTCGTTATATTTTTGCAGCATTTTTGCAAGAATCTAGTAAGATTTTAAACAACCCCAAACTAGCAGATCTTTCTAAAGAAATGACTCAAATTGGTGATTTATGGCGTGATTTTGCTGTAGATGCTTCACGTATTTATAAAAATAGAGGTGCAAAAACCGATGGTTATAATGAAGTAGCTTCACAATTAGAAACTATAGCAGACAAAGAAGAAGTGTTTTTTAAAGCTTTAAAAAAAGCTATATAATATGATTAACATTGAGCATATTTCTAAAAAATATAAAACTGCCGAAGATTTCTCGGTAGTGGATTTTGATTTGTTCATTCAAGAAAAAGAAATCTTCGGTCTTCTTGGTCCGAATGGCGCAGGAAAAACAACGCTAATTTCTATCCTTTGCTCGCTTATAAAACCAACTTCTGGTTCTTTTACTATTAATGGTTTAACCTATCAGAGCAATAAAAATGAGCTAAAACAACTTATTGGTATTGTTCCTCAAGAATATGCACTCTATCCTACACTTACCGCTTTCGAAAACTTAAAATATTTTGGAAGCATGTATGGTTTACATGGGAAATATCTAAAAAATAAAATTGAAGAGTATCTTAAAATACTAGGATTATCGCAATTCGCCCATAAAAAAATAGACACTTTTTCTGGAGGAATGAAACGTCGTATTAATCTTATAGCAAGTATTTTACACGAACCTAAGGTTTTGTTTTTAGATGAGCCAACCGTTGGTGTGGATGTACAATCCAAAAATGTAATTATAGAATTTCTTCAAGGTTTAAATAAAAAAGGAACAACTATCATTTATACTTCGCACCACTTAAATGAAGCAGAATCTTTCTGTTCTAGAGTTGCCATTATAGATCATGGTAAACTAATAATAACAGGAAAACCAGCAGCACTAATAAGCAACCATACAGGTGCTCATAATTTAGAAGATGTATTTTTAAGTTTAACAGGAAAAGCCTTAAGAGATCATGCGTAAACTTTGGGCTTCGGCATATAAAGAGTATTTACTTCTAATTAAAGATTTTGGAGGTCTTGTGGTATTATTTGTAATGCCATTGGTACTTATAATTACCATCACCATCATTCAAGATAGCACGTTTAAAACGATTAGCGATGCTAAAATCCCTGTTTTAATTGTAGATAACGACAAAGGTACCGTTTCACAAACCATACAAGACGGATTAGCAACTTCTAATACTTTTAAAGTAATTGTAAAAGAAAACGAAACTATTGCTAAAGACTTGGTTTTTTCCGGAAAGTATCAACTCGCTATCATTATTCCAGAGAATCTTTCTTCCGATTTAAATAAAAAAGTAACCCAAAACGTAGATGGTATTTTGTCTAAATTTGGTTTAGATGAAGAAGGTGAAACCGAAGCAATTGTCATTCCGAAAAAAGAAGTAAAACTCTATTTTGATCCGGCAACGCAGCTTACTTTTAAGTCTTCGGTAAAAAACGGAATAGATAAAATGATTTCAAAAATTGAAACACAATCTATCTATAAAGCCTTTCAACAACAAATAACAGACGACCCAACAGAAGCTATTTTTGAAACGGATAATTTCATCAGCTTTAAAGAAATTCTTCCAATAAAAAACGATGAAGAAATCATACCAAACTCGGTACAGCATAACGTACCAGCTTGGACATTATTTGCCATTTTCTTTATCATTGTACCTTTATCCATCAATATTGTTAAAGAAAAAAGTCAAGGTACTTTTGTGCGCTTACGTACCAATCCCGTTTCCTATGCTACAGTTTTAGGAGGTAAAACCTTAGTATATCTTTGCGTTTGTATTATTCAATTTATATTAATGTTGGCTATTGGCGTGTATCTTTTCCCAGTAATGGGTTTACCAACGCTAGATATTTCTGGACGTTTACCACTCCTTTTTGTTGTTGCTCTATTCTCTGGTTTAGCAGCAATAGGTTTAGGCTTATTACTTGGTACAATTGCTAAAACACAAGAACAATCTGCTCCTTTTGGCGCTACATTTGTTGTTATCTTAGCTGCACTTGGTGGTGTTTGGGTTCCCGTATTTATTATGCCTAAATTTATGCAAACTTTATCTAATATTTCTCCAATGAATTGGGGATTAAATGCATTTTACGACGTATTTTTACGAAATTCCGGTCTTGTAGAAATTTTACCAGAAATAGGTTTACTATTCGTGTTTTTTATAGTAACCACGCTAATCGCTATTGTTTATAATGAAAAGAAAAATGCAGTCTAATAAACTCGTAGAACATACCAATCAAGTACGTGTACGCTTTGTAGAAACAGATCCGTTAGGTATTGTTTGGCATGGAAATTATATTCAGTATTTCGAAGATGGACGTGAGTCTTTTGGTAGAAAACATGGTATTTCTTATCTCGACCAAAAAGATCATGGTTATGCAACACCAATTGTAAAATCAAGTACAGACCACAAACGACCTTTACGTTATGGTGATGTTGCTACCATAAAAACAATTTATATAGATAGCCCTGCTGCTAAAATGGTTTTTCGTTATGAAATTTATAACCAAAAAGACGAATTAGTATGCACAGGAGAAACCGTTCAGGTTTTTGTAGATAAAATTGGCGAAGGAGATTTATCATTAGCTATTCCAGAATTTTTTATGGAATGGAAAAAAAACGTGGGCTTATTAGATGAGTAAAGTGTACGTTTCACATAACAATATTATTTCGTCTCTAGGTTTTACTAGCGAAACAGTGGTTGCTAACATTAGCAACGAGATTTCTGGTTTGCAACGTATAGATAATGCAACGATATTACCAGAAGCTTTCTATACTTCTTTAATTCCTACAGAAACCTTACAAGAGAACTTTAACGCCTTAAATCCTAAAGCAAACTATACCCGTTTAGAGCAAATGATGATTACTTCTTTAAGTACCGTTATAGCTGCTTCTAACATAGAAATTAATGACCGTGTAGGATTAATTATTTCTACTACAAAAGGTAATGTAGATGCTTTAGATGCAAACAATCCGTTTCATAAAGACAGAGCGTATTTAAGCGAACTAGGGAATCAAGTTAAAGAATTTTTCCATTTTAAAAACGATGCTATTGTAGTTTCTAATGCCTGTGTTTCTGGTATTCTAGCAGTTGCAATTGCCAAAAGATATATACAACAAGGTATTTACGATCATGTATTTATTACCAGTGGTGATGTTATTACAGAGTTTATTTTATCTGGATTCAATTCTTTTCAAGCATTAAGCAGCGAACCATGTAAACCTTATGATGTAAACCGAACAGGAATAAATATTGGGGAAGTCGCGGCAAGTGTTTTAGTAACCAAAGATGCAGATGCTCTAGCAAAAGAAGCAGTTACCATTTTAGGCGAAGGTTCTTGCAATGATGCCAACCATATTTCTGGTCCTTCCAGAACCGGAGAAGGTTTATATAGAAGTATGCAATCTGCATTTACCCAAGCAAATATTTCTGCCGCAGAAGTAGATTTTATTTCCGCACACGGAACAGCAACCATGTTCAATGATGAAATGGAAGCGATTGCTTTTAGCAGAATGGACTTAAGCCCTGTGCCATTAAATAGTTTAAAAGGCTATTTCGGACATAGTTTAGGTGCTTCCGGATTGGTAGAAACCATTGTTGGAATGCATTCCTTAAAAAATAATACTTTGTATAAATCGTTAGGTTTTGAAACTTCGGGAGTTACTAAACCAATTAACGTAATTACAAAAACAACTAAAAAAAATATTAATAGATTCTTAAAAACAGCTTCCGGATTTGGAGGTTGTAATACAGCAATCTTATTTCAAAAAACCAATTAAATATGTCAAACCAATCTATAAAAGCTATAGACGCAATTCAAGAAGCACAAAAAATTGCAATGGCTCCTTTTGTGTTTCAAGCAACAGTATCTTTAAGAAAACTCGGTATTTTCGATCTTATTTTCGAGAAAAGAAAAAAAGGGGGAATCACTTTAGAAGCTATTGCTGAAGAATTAAAACTTAGCACGTATGGTGTTGGTGTATTATTAGAAATTGCCGAAAGTTCCGATATCGTTTCCAAAAACGAAACCGAACATTATGAACTTACTACTATTGGTTACTTTTTAGCATATAACGAAACGGTTAATGTAAATCTTAATTTTACGAATGAGGTTTGCTACAAAGGATTATTTCATTTAGATGAAGCGATTAAAACAGGAAAACCTACAGGATTGAAAGAACTTGGCGATTGGCCAACGGTTTACGAAGGTTTATCACAACTAACACCGTTACAACAACAATCTTGGTTTGAGTTTGATCATCATTATTCGGATGATATCTTTGCAGAAGCTTTAGGTCTTTTATTCAAAAAAGACCGTAAGAAAATATTTGATATCGGAGCAAACACAGGAAAGTTTACTGTAAAATGTTGTACATACAATAGCGATGTAAACATTACTATGATTGATCTTCCTGGACAATTAAACAAAGCGAAAGCAAATGTTAAAAAAGCAGGTTTTGAAGACCGCGTTAAAGGACATGAAATAGATTGGCTTTCCGATAACCCAACCATACCAGGTGATGCGGAAACCATTTGGATGAGCCAGTTTTTAGATTGTTTTTCTAAAGCGGAAATTCTAAAAGTGCTAAAGACCTGTGTGAATTCTATGAATGAAAATTCAGAATTAATCATCATTGAAACCTTTACCGACAGACAAAAATTTGATAACGCTAAATTTATTTTAGAAGCTACTTCGCTTTACTTTACAGTAATAGCTAATGGTAATTCTAAAATGTATAAAGCAACAGAATTTAAAGAAATAGCAGAAGAAGCTGGTTTACAACTNAATGAAGATGTTGAAATCGGTGAATATCACACGATGTTTACTTTTAGCAAAGCATAATAGATGAATACCAATTACCACATAAAATCCTATTGCAGTATAAAGAACAATCAAGTTTCTTTAAACGGTTCTGTGGTATATAAAGATGAAGAGGAATCGTTTTCTTCTTTTATAAAAGCAGCATACAAAGACCAGAACACAAAATATCCAAAGTTTTTTAAAATGGATAAACTGAGTAAACTTGCTTTTTTAGCTGCCGATGTGCTATTAAAAAACGAAAATCTATCTTCTGAAGAAGAGAATAATATTGCTATCGTGTTTTCTAACAAAGCATCTAGTTTAGATACAGACAGAAAACATCAAGAATCTATTCAAAATAAAGAAAGCTACTTCCCTAGCCCTGCGGTTTTTGTATATACATTACCAAATATTTGTATTGGTGAGATAAGTATAAAATATAAGCTGTATTCTGAAAATAGTTTTTTTATCTTTGAAAACTTTAACGCAACGCATTTGTTAACGTATTCAAATAGTTTATTATCAAGCAACAAAGCAGATCAAGTACTTTGTGGTTGGGTAGAATTTGATGGAGAAGATAACTACGAAGCATTTTTATATTTAGTGTCTGCAGAAGGCACAATAACAAACAGTAAACAAGACATTATAAAATTATATAACACATAGTATGGACGCATTAAAACAAGAATTAAAAGAAAACCTTATAGAGCAATTAAACTTAGAAGACATGACCATTGCAGACATCGCAGATGACGATATGCTTTTTGGTGATGGTTTAGGTTTAGACTCTATTGATGCATTAGAGCTAATTGTAATGTTAGATAAGAGTTATGGTATTAAATTAACAGATCCAAAAGAAGGACGTTCTATTTTTGAGTCTATTAATACTATGGCTGCATACATTACAGAAAATAGATCTAAGTAAAAATTAAGTATGAGCAAAGGAGTTGCTATAACAGGAATGGGAATTATATCTGCCATTGGAAACAATGTTGCAGAAAATTACCAGTCGCTTATACAAGGTAAAAAAGGAATCTCTCGAGTTTCTAAAATTAAAACCAATCATGTAAATGATATTATGGTTGGAGAGATTGATTTTACCAATGAAGCTTTAGAGCAACAACTTGGTTTAACTTCAGACAATAATTATTCTAGAACCGCACTTCTTGGTGCAATTGCTGCAAAACAAGCAATACAAGATGCTGGAATTACAGATATTAATGCATACAAAACAGGTTTAATTTCATCAACTAGTGTTGGTGGTATGGACATGACAGAGCGTTACTATTATGATTATTTAGAAGATAAAAGCACTCAAAAATATATTGAAGGTCATCATGCTGGTGATTCTACACAAAAAATTGCAGAACAATTAGGTATAGAAAAAAGCCTAGTTACCACCATAAGTACTGCATGTTCATCTGCAGCAAATTCCATAATGCTTGGTGCTCGATTAATAAAATCTGGGCAACTAGATCGTGTGGTTGTTGGAGGAACAGATTGCTTATCTAAATTTACTATCAACGGTTTTAAAACCTTGATGATTTTATCGGATACCTATAGCACACCTTTTGATGAAAACCGCAAAGGTTTAAATCTTGGGGAAGCTGCTGCTTTTTTAGTTTTAGAATCCGATAAAGTAGTAGAAGCAGAAAACAAAAAAGTACTTGCTTACGTAAAAGGTTATGGTAATGCGAATGATGCATACCACCAAACGGCTTCTTCCGAAAACGGAGACGGAGCAACCCTTGCCATGCAAAAAGCACTAGATATTGCTAGTTACAATCCCGAAGATATTGATTACGTGAATGCACATGGAACCGCAACTGGAAATAACGATTTATCCGAAGGAAGAGCAATTATTAGAGTCTTTGGAGAAAACGTTCCAGATTTTAGTTCTACCAAAGCATACACCGGACATACCTTAGCTGCTGCTGGTGCCATTGAAGCGGTATATTCCGTTTTAGCATTACAAAACAATATCATTTACCCTAATCTGAATTTTAAAACACAGATGAAGGAATTTAACATTACACCACAACTAGCATTAAAAGAAAAGCCATTGCAAACTGTAATGTCTAACTCCTTTGGTTTTGGTGGAAATTGTTCTACCCTAATATTTTCAAAAGAGCAATAATTATGAAGAACGTTTATATAAATAGCATCGCTTCTATTTCTGCTCAACAAACATTGGATAACACTTCGTTTTTAGATGCAATCGAAGATTACGAAGCCAATGTGCTTTCTGTTATCAACCCTAATTACAAAGAATATATTCCGCCAGCTGCCGCAAGACGTATGGCTAAAGGAATTAAAATGGGAGTGGTAGCTTCAAAAATAGCAATACAAGAATCTGGATTAGATAATATAGACGCCATTATTACAGGAACAGGAATGGGTTGTGTTCGCGATTCCGAAAAATTTGTAAGTGCTATCATTGATAACGACGAGCAATACCTTACTCCTACTTCGTTTATTCAATCGACACATAATACGGTTGGCGGACAAATAGCATTAGAGCTTCAATGTAAAGGCTATAATTTCACCTACGTGCATGCTAGTACTTCTTTTGAATCTACTTTGATAGACGCTAAATTGCAATTAGAATTAGACGAAGAAAAAAACATCTTAATTGGTGGTGTAGACGAATTAGGAGATCATACTACTGAAATTCAAAAATTAGTGCATCTAGTTAAAGCGGAAGCTGTGAAAACCTCCGAAGTATTAGATTCTAAAACAAAAGGAGCAGTTTTTGGTGAAGGCGCTAATTTCTTTGTGCTTTCTAATGAAAAACAAGCTTCAACCTATGCCGAAGTTGTTGCTATTAAAACCTATAATACTTTAGCGGAAACAGAAGTTTTACAAGAAGCAATCCACTTTGTAAACGGAAGCAATTTAAATATCGAAGATGTAGATGTTTTAATTCTTGGAAATAATGGAGATGTAGATTTCGATGCTTTCTATACTACTTTAGCGGAAGGTTTTAAAAACACACAACAAGCTAGTTATAAACACTTATGCGGTGAGTTTAACACAGCGTCTTCTTTTGGATTCTGGTTAGCTTCTAAAGTATTAAAAACACAAACCCTTCCTGAGGTTGTGAAAGCGAATCATACAGACACAACATCTTTTAAAACTATCTTGTTATACAATCAGTATCGTGGAGAAAATCATAGTTTCACGTTACTAAAACAATGCTAAAATTTAAATCTGTAAATATAATTTCAAGCCTAATTCTTATTGGTTTGTTACTTGCTTACAGCTTTTATAATTTTTCGTTTGGGTATATTATTTTATTCCTATTTGCTTGGTTTCTAATTACTGTTGCAGGTTCTTCATTAATAGGTTGGAACTATCATTTT
>JGI24723J26617_10001663_pt1 | contig 19146 bp, 19 predicted proteins | sample Cruoilmetagenom6_FD_26617 | JGI IMG/M metagenome (IMG submission 26617)
GTTCATAGAGGTAGAAAGCAATGCGATGCGGTTCATTGGTGCGCGCGGCGATCTCGACCAGACGCGGCCATTCGGCCAGTTTTCTGGCAACGTCCAGTTCGCAGTCATGGTTGATCAGGCTAAGATCCGCCGCGCTCAGTGTTGCCTCGTCAGCCGCGATCGCGGCCTCTTCGGCACGGCGTAGCACGCTTTGCACGCGGGCGTGGGCGTATTGCACGTAGAACACCGGGTTGTCGCGGCTTTGCTCCAGCACCTTGTCGAAATCGAAATCAAGCGGCGCGTCATTCTTGCGCGTCAGCATCACAAACCGCGTCACATCCGGGCCGACCAGATCAATCACATCACGCAGCGTAACAAAGGTGCCGGCGCGTTTTGACATCTTGAACGGCTGACCGTCCTTCCACAATTTGACCAGTTGCGTCAGCTTTATATCCAGCGGCACAGCGCCGTCACTCAGCGCGCTGACGGCGGCCTTCATCCGCTTGACATAGCCGCCGTGATCCGCGCCAAACACATCAATTAGTGCGTCGAAGCCTCTGGAAACCTTATCATAATGATAGGCGATGTCGGGCGCGAAATAGGTCCATCCGCCGTCGGATTTCTGGATTGGCCGGTCAACGTCATCACCATGTTCCGTGGATTTGAACAGGGTCTGTTCGCGCGGCTCCCAGTCATCGGGCAGCTTGCCCTTGGGCGGCTCAAGCGTGCCGCGATAGATCAGCCCCTTGGCGCGCAGATCGTCAATCGCCGCTTCGATCAGCCCGGTGCCGTACAGCGACTTTTCGCTAAAGAACACGTCCATTTCGACACCCAGCGCACCCAGATCCGCGCGGATCAGATCCATCATCGCGTCGGTCGAATATGCGCGCACCTCGGCCAGCCAGACATCTTCGGGCTGATCGACCCAGACCGCACCCTTTTGCGCCGCCAGCGCCGCACCAACCGGAATCAGATAGTCGCCGGGATAGGTGCCGTCGGGAAAAGCCACCTCTTGTCCCAGCGCCTCAAGGTAACGCAGATAGACCGACCGGGCCAGCACATCGACCTGCGCGCCGCCATCGTTGATGTAATATTCGCGCGTAACGTCATGGCCCGAATAGGCCAGCAGGCTGGCCAAAGCATCGCCAAACACCGCGCCACGGGTGTGGCCCACATGCAATGGTCCGGTGGGATTGGCGCTGACGAATTCGACATTTACCCTCTTGCCCCCCCCCACATCCGAGCGACCATAGTCAGTGCCAGCCGCCAGAATGTGCCCCAGCACCCCCTGCCAGACATTTGTCGCCAGCCGCAGGTTCAAGAACCCCGGCCCGGCCACCTCGGCGCTGGTGATGCGCGGATCGGCGGCCAGCTTTTCGGCCAGCGCCGTGGCAATATCGCGCGGCTTCATGCCGGCAGGTTTGGCCAGCACCATCGCCGCGTTGGTCGCCATATCCCCGTGCGCCGCATCGCGCGGCGGTTCGACGGTGACGTTGGCCATCGCCAGACCTTGCGGCAACGCACCATCGGCGACCATGGCATTCAGGGCTTCCAGCACGAGCGTACGAATATCGGCAAACAGGTTCATTATAGCGTCCTTTGGGTTAAGAGCGGGTTTATCATCCTTGCATGTGCGGTCAACTCACCTCGTGCCGGCTTGTGATGATGGCGGGACATATGATAGCCTGTCGTCAGACACGGAGATTTAATGTCCCTTTAAGACCGGGCCGCCATTATGCCGGCCATCGCAATCCAGACAGATCAGACTGACCGCAGAGCCGGATCAGCCCTGGCGGAGTGCGCTATTCCCAAATGACATACAGGCCCCGGANTATCCGGAGGCAAAAGAAAGAAGTGTCTGACAATGATCAGAGAATACCAACCACATGACGCCGACACAGTGGTGTCCATCTGGCGCGCGGCAACGGCGCTGGCCCATCCGTTTCTGNACAAGGATTTCGTCGAACGCGAAGCCGAGGCGTTGCGCAATGTTTACCTCAGTTTCGCCGAAACATCCGTCTGCGAGGTGAACGGAGAGGTCGTAGGATTTGTCGCGCTGGTGGAAAACGAAGTGGCCGGCCTGTTTTTGCGCCCGTCTTTTCACGCACAGGGACTGGGACGGGCGATGGTGGATCTGGCGTTTCAACGCAAAGGCCCGCTGAGGGTCGAGGTGTTTGAAAAGAACACCATAGGACGGCGGTTTTATCAGGCTTACGGGTTTCGTGGGTCAGAGAAATATCTTCACGAGGCAAGTGGAGAAACCGTGCTGAAACTGGCATATTCTCCAGAATAAATCACCTTGCAAACCACCTTGTAAACTACCGTGAGGGCGCGCCAAGCAGGTGCGCCCTTACCCTTCAATCGCCCCCCCCAAGAGGCGCGCGTGTTCCTGCAAGGCAAACCGGTCGGTCATGCCGGAAATATAGTCCGACACGATCCGCGCCAAAGCCACCTCACCTTTTGCCGCCGCGACATCCTTGCGCCATTGCCTGGGCAGTTGATCGCCATGGGCCATGAAATACGGGAACAGGTCGTCCACCACATGTGTCACCTTGGCGCGCATCTTGACGACGCTGGGGGCGCGGTACATGCGGTCAAACAGGAAGGCGCGTATCTCTTTGAGATCATTGAATACCTGTGGCGAAAACTGCACCATCGGNCGCCCGGCCAGACGGATATCCCCGACCGATTTCGGGGCCAGGTCCGCCAGATTGCGACGCGCCAGAACGATCACATCCTCGACCAGCACACCAAAGAACCGCCGCAAAGCCTCGTGGCGGCGACGATAGTAATTCAGCCCCGGATAGCGCTGATCCACCTCGGCGAAACAGCCGCGCAGGATCGGCAGATCGGCCAGTTCATCGGTTGAAAACAGCTCGGCCCTCAGCCCGTCGTGCAAGTCGTGGTGATTATAGGCCACATCGTCGGCAATTGCCGCAACCTGCGCCTCGGCGCTGGCATAGGTGTCCAGTTCCAGATCGTGACGCAGCCCGTATTCGGCCAACGCCCAGGGCAGATCGCCGGAAACCGGACCATTATGCTTGGCCAGACCCTCAAGCGTTTCCCAGGTCAGGTTCAGACCGTCGAAATCGGCATAGTGACGCTCAAGATGGGTGACGATGCGGATCGCCTGCGCGTTGTGGTCGAAGCCGCCGTAGGGGGCCATCAGCGCGTGCAAAGCGTCCTCGCCGGTATGACCGAACGGCGTGTGGCCAAGGTCATGCGCCAGGGCAACGGCTTCGGTCAGTTCGGGGTTCAGATCCAGCGCACCGCAGATGGTACGCGCCACCTGTGCCACTTCGATCGAATGGGTCAGGCGGGTGCGGTAATAATCGCCCTCGTGCTCGATGAACACCTGGGTCTTGTGTTTGAGGCGCCGAAANGCGCTGGCGTGGATGATCCGGTCGCGGTCNCGCTGAAAACAGGATCGGAAACTGCTTTCCTGTTCCGTCACCAAACGCCCCCTGCTGGTGGCCGGATCCGAGGCATATGATGCGCGCATGTGCTGTCCTGTCCTTGCCGGGTGTGCCAAGAGTTTCTATATTGCACCCGACACGACATGAAAACCACCTGGAGAACACGGATGCACCTGCCCCCGAAAGTCACAGAACGCGCCTTTGCCCGTCTGGCTGAAATCGGCGCAGCCGATCAGGGCCAGGCCCTGCGGGTGGCGGTCGAAGGTGGCGGCTGTTCCGGATTTCAATACGAGATCGCCCTGGATGCGCCGGGAAGTGATGATCTGGTGCTGACAGGTCAGGGCGAGAAAGTGGTAGTAGACACGATCTCCCTGCCGTTCCTGGAAAACGCGGTGATTGATTTCTCGGAAGAACTGATTGGCGCGCGGTTTGTCGTCAACAATCCGAACGCCACATCGTCCTGTGGATGCGGCACATCATTTTCGATGTAATTCCGAGCCTTATGGGTCTGTCTTAAAGTTATTCGCGGGTGAAACCCAACGCGGCCACGCCGGCCGGGCCGATTTTGGCGCGAACTGGTCCCAGACCAGATACAGCCCCGTGCCAATGACAATTCCCACCCCCAGATAGGTGCCCGATGCGGGGTATTCTCCAAAGAACACCGCGCCCAGGCCCACCATCCAGACAAATTGCAGGTTCATCAACGGTGTCACCGCATAGGCTGCCAGCAACCGCAACGCCACCACCAGCACCCAGCGCGCCGCGAACAACAGCGCCGCATAGACCGCCACCCAGATCAGATCCCCCAAAGGCATCGGTTTCCAGACAAACGGCAAAGCCAGCGCCATGGTCGCGAATATCGCCATATTTGGATAAAGAACCTGCGCCAAGGCATTGTTTTCAAACCGTCCAATATAGCGCGCCATCACCATTGAAAGCGTTCCGAATACCGCCGCCGACAAGGCCCAGAGATGGCCCGGAGAAACCGCCGCCAACCCGTCCGGAAACAGACACAGCACGCCAATGAACCCGGCGGCCAGCGCCACCCAGGCCGCCGGGCGCACATGTTCACGCAGGATCAGCCCAGACATCAGCCCGGCCAGGATCGGCATCAGGCCAATGAACAGGAACACCTCGGCAAAGGGCAGATATCGAAACGCCTGGAAAAACGACAGGCACGCCAGCACCGTTGCCCCCGACCGCACCGCCATGGCGCGCGGGGCGCAGGTTTTCATGCCGCGCCGCTGGCTGGGATGGCGGTCGGCCAACAGGCTTAATCCCACGACAATCGCGCCGGAAAGGGCGAATAATTGCGGTGCACCGTAGCCGCCGGCGATCAGTTTGGTAATCGCATCGGCGCTGGAAATAAGCACCGTATAGGCAATCGCCAGCCCCGCGCCGATCCCGGCCAAGTGCGCACCCACAACAGGCCGCATCACAGGACGGCTCACAGGGCCACCCCCCGCAGCCCAGTACGTGCAAACCCGGCGAAAAACGCTTCGAACTTGTCGCTGCTGGCCTGCGCTTCGGACAGGGTTTCAAACCCGACCTCGCTCAGGGTGTCTTCGATATGCGGGCGCATGGCCTGCCAGTCGCCCGAGCGTTGATCCTCGAGGTCGAACATACATTGCGACATCGTGCGCAGCGGCCCGATGAAAGGCTCGGCGCGGTGGAACGCCATGCGCTCGTGCGTGGCCTCTTTGACAAAGGCATCGCGCCCGGACACCGCCATCAGCCAGTTACAGACGAAATAGTCGTGATATTCGTCGCCGGTGCTGGCCTGTGGTCCGGTGGCGACACTGAAGCGATGGACCTCCTGTTCCAGCCAGTGCTCCCAGATATCCGAAGGTTCAAACCCGGCAAACCGCAGCGCCACGCAGATTTCCGCCAGAAGGTCGGCGTTTTGATCCAGGTAGGCAAGCAACCCGGCAAATTCGAGGCTGGTGATTGCCGCCGGCGAAAGCTGTGGGTCGCGCCGGCCATATTCGCTCAGGTAGAACACGATATGGGTCAACTCATAGCGGCCTTTTTGTTGGGCATGGCAAAGGTTTCCGACCGGTCGATGAACCCATGCAGCCGGCTGTTCAACCCGGTATCGTCCGGCAGCGGATCAATGCCGCGCCGCTGCATCAGGCGACGCGCCTCGGCCCGTTGCAGGTCGGACAATTCAGCGTCCGCAAGCCCCTCGCGGGCGACCCAGTGGCACAGGGTTTCACCCTTGTCGCCCGTCATTCCCAGATCCTCGAGATCCAGGCAGATCGACAGTAAAAACCGGTAATATTGCGGGAAGAACCCCAGCCGCTTTTCGGCCTGGGCATAAAACCCCTCATGCGGGGCCAGCGCGCTGGTTTCCAGGCACGCATCGCTACATTCCAGTATGTTCAGCAGTTCGGCATTCTCCTTGAGCCAGAACACGTCATCGCCAAAGCGGCGGTGACTGGCGAAGCTGGCAATCAGGGCGGATCGCTTTGCGCCAAGGCTCTGAAGCCGGGACGGAACGTTCAGTTCAATAACATTTGACATCTGGTTTCCCTTTCTCAAATGGCGTCGGTCTGAACGCCCCGTTTCAAACTTCAGAATGCGCGCTTGCGCTTAGCTGCCCGAGGTGAACATTTCAGTGCGCTCGCCGGTGCTGGCATCGCTGCTGACAACCGGAGCCGAGCCCGAGGTGAACATCTGTGTGCCCTCGCCGCTGATCACATCGCCGCTGGCAACCGGGGCCGAGCCCGAGGTGAACATGTCGGTGGCGTCGCCGCCCAGTACATCAGAGGTGCAATGCGGGGCCGACCCGGAGGTGAACAGGGCGGTTGCGTCGCCATCGAACAGGCTGGATGCCTCTGTTGTGGCAGCGGTCTCTTGGGTGGCGTAAACTTTGCGAAGTGCAGTCATTGTTTTGGTCCTCGTTTGTGAAGTTGATCGCCTCTCAACGCTTGCACTCAAAAGGAGAGTAGCAAACATATTTTTCTACCAAAGGGTGTATTTTGGTTGAGTTATCCACATGAACTCTGGCCGGCAATAAACTGACCCCCAACCCAAAGCCCCTGACAGGTGGCCGGGTAAAAAAACTTATCCACAGGGCCGGTTTGAAACAGTTTTTCCCGGATTCGGAAACAATTGTGACCGCGAATCACTGCGGGATTTCCAACATTGGGCCGGGAATCATCTTTGAGATAAGCCGATTGATTCGCGCTGTGCTCTTGCTCATTTGCAGCCCTTGGGCAATAGATCGGCTATCGGACGGGACATCCGTCACCACGCGAGGGGCCCACATGAAAATCGCCACATTCAACATAAATGGCATCAAGGCCCGCGCATCGGCCCTGCCCGCCTGGCTGGACCAGGCGCGCCCGGATGTGGTGCTTTTGCAGGAAATCAAATCCGTCGATGCGGGTTTCCCGCGCGAGCTGTTTGAAGATCGCGGCTATCACGTCGAGACCCACGGGCAAAAGGGTTTCAACGGCGTGGCGATCCTGTCGAAACTGCCGCTTGAGGATGTGCAGCGCGGGCTGCCGGGGGATGAAAGCGACGAACAGGCGCGCTGGATCGAGGCCACGGTGATCGGCGAACAGGCGCTGCGCATCTGCGGGCTTTACCTGCCCAACGGCAACCCGGTGCCGGGGCCGAAATACGACTATAAACTGGCCTGGATGCAGCGCCTGCACGCCCGCGCCATCGACCTTCTGGCGGCCGAGGAACCGGCGCTGATGGCGGGGGATTACAACATCATCCCGCAGGCCGAAGACGCCGCCCGCCCCGAGGCCTGGAAGGATGATGCGCTGTTTCGCCTGGAAAGCCGCGCCGCCTGGCGCCGCATCCTTAACCTTGGCTTTACCGATGCGTTTCGCGCCCGAACCCAAGGCCCCGGACACTATTCATTCTGGGATTATCAGGCGGGGGCATGGAACCGCAACGACGGCATCCGCATCGACCATTTCCTGCTGACCCCACAGGCCGCCGACCTGTTGAGCGACGCCCATATCGACGCCGAAATCCGCGGCTATGAGAAACCCTCGGACCATGTCCCGGTCTGCATCACCCTCGACATCTGAAAGCTTTGCTTTAGTGAGCCCGCAGCCCCGGCCACGTCACCACCAATACCCGCCCGAACCAAACGCGCTGCCTCTGCGAACGCGCCAATCAGGAAAACCGGCGCGCCGCAGGCGCTCATCCGGATCACGCTGCAGTGCCCCGCGCGGTTACATCGAACCCATAAAGCCAGTCGAACTGACGGATCATTCGCCCCGGTGCCACGGCCCCGCCCAGCTTTAATGCCAGATGCGCCGCCGCCCGGACCGGACCGGGGCGCAAATGGTATTTCCAGGCATTGCCATTGGCCGCGGCCACAATCCGCACAGCCCGGTCGCGTCGCGCCGCCTGATAGGCGATCTGCCCGGCCTCACCAAGCCCGTGCCGCGCCAGACAATCGCCCAGAACCCAGGCATCCTCCAGCGCCATATTCGCCCCCTGCGCCATGAATGGCAGGGTCGGATGCGCCGCATCGCCCAATATCGCCAGCCCCTCACCGTACCAGTTGGCCGCAACCGGATGCCGGAACAATCCCCAAAGCCCCACTTCGTCCACCTGCGCCAGCAAGGCCCGAGCGGTACCGCCGAACCCGGCAAACGCCGCCCTCAGGTTGTCGGGATCGTCAAAATGGTGCCAGCCTTCNGCGGCCCATTCCNTGCGTTCCTGAACCGCCACCANATTAACCAGGTCGCCACCGCGCAGCGGATAGGCAACCAGATGCCGCCCCGGCCCCATGAAGACCTGCGCCTCTGCACCCAGCCCCGGATCATTGGGCACCACCGCCCGCCAGGCCACCTGGCCGGTAAAAAACGGCGTATCCTCACCGTTCAACGCCACCCGTGCGCGCGAATGCAGCCCGTCGGCCCCAACCACCAGATCGCCGCTGAGGCGACCCCCGCTGGCAAGATGCACAACCGGTTCAGGCCCGGTCTCGACCGTTCTGACCTTTTGCAAGAGGCGTATGTTCACCCCGGCGCGGCGGGCCGCATCCGCAAGCAGGTCAATCAGGTCGACCCGATGCACAAAGTAATAGGCCTGTCCGCTGTCCAGCCGGGTCAGGTCCAGCCGCAGCACCTCGCCGCCGCCGCGATAATCGCGCAGCACCGCCGCCTGGCCGCGCACTGTCTTTGCCGCCAGCCCGTCCTCAAGTCCGAGCGCACGCAGCACCGCCACGCCATTCGGGCTGATCTGCAATCCGGCCCCGACTTCGGAAATTTTCTCGGCCTGTTCCAGAACCGTGACCTCAGCCCCCTGCCCGCGCAGGCACAAAGCCGCGCTCAGCCCGCCAATGCCCGCGCCCACAACAATGATCTTTTGTCCATTCAGTCCCATGCCACCCCCATAACGCAAAAACGCCGGGGAAACATGCCCCGGCGCTTTGATCTATTGTCGCATGTGACTGCTTATTCGTCCCGGTTAGTCGTCCCGGTGTACCTTTTCGCGCCGTTCGTGGCGTTCCTGGGCCTCAAGGCTTAGCGTGGCAATTGGCCTTGCATCCAGTCGCTTCAGCGAAATCGGTTCTCCGGTGACTTCGCAATAGCCGTATTCGCCAGCTTCGATGCGGCGCAAGGCGGCGTCGATCTTCGAGACCAGCTTGCGGGCGCGATCGCGTGTGCGCAACTCAAGCGCGCGGTCGGTTTCCTCGCTGGCGCGGTCGGCCACATCGGGAATATTGCGGGTACCGTCCTGCAATGTCTCGATCATATCGCGGCTGCCAACCATCAATTCGTGTTTCCAGTCCGTCAGCTTGCGGCGGAAATATTCAAGCTGTTTGTCGTTCATGAAAGGTTCGTTTGTGGCCGGGCGGTAATCATCCGGCAGAAAAACTTCCTGCTTCATTTGTACTCCCTCAGGTTGGCCAGCGACGTCCGTCATAGCAGTTCCTCAGACATGTGGCCCCCTCTGCCGCAGCGTTTATCCGACACATATGAGATTGTCACTACACAATTGCCGCCCGATTGCTGTAAAAGCGCGACCAACATGGCGTACGCGCGATCAACGAAGCAAAGGTTTGGAAAACATGAAATTTCAGGGCACTCAGGAATATGTGGCCACCGACGATCTTACGATTGCCGTGAATGCGGCCGTCACACTGGAACGCCCGCTGCTGGTCAAGGGCGAACCGGGCACCGGCAAGACCGAACTGGCCCGTCAGGTGGCACAGGCGCTGGGCATGGAGATGATCGAGTGGAACATCAAATCCACCACTCGCGCCCAGCAGGGGCTGTATGAATACGATGCGGTATCACGTCTGCGTGACAGCCAGCTTGGCGAGGAAAAAGTGCATGATGTCGCCAATTACATCAAGAGAGGCAAGCTGTGGCAGGCATTTCAGGCCGATGAAAGGGTTGTCCTGCTGATCGACGAAATCGACAAGGCCGATATCGAATTTCCCAACGATCTGCTTCAGGAACTCGATAAGATGGAGTTCTTTGTCTACGAGACCGGCGAGACCGTCAAAGCCAAAAATCGCCCGATCATGATCATCACCTCGAACAATGAAAAGGAACTGCCGGATGCGTTTCTGCGCCGCTGTTTCTTTCACTATATCCGCTTTCCGGACGAGGCAACGATGCGCAAGATCGTCGATGTGCATCATCCGGGCATCAAGGAATCCCTGTTGACCACCGCGCTGACCCAGTTTTACGAGTTGCGCGAGACCTCGGGGCTGAAGAAAAAACCGTCAACCTCCGAGGTGCTGGACTGGCTGAAACTGCTGCTGGCCGAGGATCTGACAGCTGAGGATCTGAAACGCGATGGGGCCAATGCGCTGCCAAAACTGCATGGCGCGCTGCTCAAGAACGAACAGGATGTGCATCTGTTTGAGAAGCTGGCGTTCATGGCACGTGGCCAGCGTTAGACAGAAAGTTGAAGAGAATGTGGCATAGGCGGTTCTTTGCGGGCCGCCTTTTTCCTTGAAAAACACACAATTCGGGCCTCTTGGCCACAGTCTCGCCCAAATTTGATCACACAATCGTCAGGATCTCATTTTAGCTTGAGCGGATTGCCCCTGTCTGCCACCGTGGGATTCATGTCGAAAAAAGCCGCCCCTCTGATCCGCGCCCTGCGCCCTGACGACCGGTCCCAATGGGCCGAGTTGTGGACGGACTATCTGACGTTCTATGAAACCTCGCTGCCCGAGGCAGTGTTTGACAGCACGTTTGCACGNCTGTTGAAGGAGGATGAACACGAATTTCACGGGCTTGTCGCCGAAGCGGACGGACGGCTGGTGGGGTTGANCCACTANCTGTTCCACCGCCACGCCTGGAAGATCGAAAACACCTGTTACCTGCAAGACCTTTACGCCCGCCCGGAAACGCGCGGCACCGGGGTTGGCCGTGCCTTGATCGAGGCGGTGTACCAAGCCGCCGACGCCAACGGCACGCCTTCGGTTTACTGGCTGACCCAGGATTTCAACACCACGGCCCGCCAGCTTTATGATCGCATCGGGGTATTGTCCCCCTTTATTCGGTATAATCGCCCATGATCCGTCCTGTAGTGCTTGTTCTGGCCACCAGCCTGGCCGCCCTGTCCGGTTGCACCAGTACGCCGCGCGTCGACACGCCAACCCGCGCGCAGATTTCCGACAGTACCCTGCCGCCCATGAAATCCTTTTCCGGCGCGCAGCCCGCCGCGCCGGTGCAGTCCAACGGCAATATTGCCGCCGATTTCCTTGACCTGCATTTCAAGCTGGAAAGCGGTCGCGTTCTACCAGTGTTTACCCGGTTCGAGGGGCCGATCACCGTTCAGGTCACCGGCTCACCTCCGCCCAGCCTTCAGAACGACCTTGTCCACTTGCTGGGACGCCTCAAGAACGAAGCCGGCATTGACATCCAACAGACCGGCCGGGGACAGGGACAGAATACGGCGAATATTACCATTCAGGCAGTCAGCCGCGCCGAAATTCGCGCCGCCCTGCCCCAGGCCGCCTGTTTCGTGGTGCCCAACGTATCAAGCCTGGCCGAGTTTCGCCGCGAACGTCGCCGGCCCAAAACCAACTGGTCGCTGCTGCGCGACCGCGACACGCTGGCAATCTTCCTGCCCTATGATGCCAGCCCGCAGGAAGTGCGCGACTGCCTGCACGAAGAACTGGCTCAGGCGATCGGTCCTCTGAACGATCTCTATCGGCTGCCGGATTCGGTGTTCAACGATGACAATGTCCACACGGTTCTGACCGGGTTCGACATGCTGGTTCTGCGCGCCACCTACGCGCCGGAACTGCAAAGCGGCATGTCCCGCGCCGAGGTCGCCGCCCGCCTGCCGTCGATCCTGGCACGGATGAACCCGCGCGGGGCCGCAATCGCGACGCACACGATCCTGCCCACCCCGCGCAGCTGGACCGAAGCGGTGCAGACCGCGCTTGGCCCCGGTGCCGATCTGGCCACGCGCCAGAACGCGGCCAACACCGCCGCAAGGATTGCCCAGTCGCAAGGCTGGCAGGACCATCGCCGCGCTTTCAGCCACTATATGCTGGGCCGCATGACCCAGGGCCATGACCCGGATCTGGCGCAACGCCATTACGACACCGCCCTGCATTACCTTGCCGCCACCCCCGGCACCGAATTGCACCGCGCCTATGTCACCACCCAGACGGCGGCCTATGCCATCTCCACCGGCGACGGAGCCAGCGCCCTGCGCCAGATCCGGCCGATGCTGGATGTGGCAAAGCGGGCCGAGAATGCCTCGCTGTTGTCGACGCTGATGTTATTGCAGGTCGAAGCGCTTGAACTGACCGGTCAACACGAAAAGGCACGTGCCGTCAGACTGGACAGTCTGGGTTGGGCACGATACGGCTTTGGCTCGGATTGGGCGGTACGGGCCAAGATGCAGGAGATCTCGGCCCTGAGCCCGCTAACCACGACGGGCGGATAACAAGATGATNGTAATTGCGGCNNCGCTGATCGGTGCGGTTCTGGGCGGGCTGACGGCCAAAAAGCGCGGTGGCGGCGGGGCGGACGTCGCCCAATACTCCGTCGGCTTTGGCATCGCTTTTGCATTACTCGGGTTGCTGGCAACGGTGGCAGTCCACCGACTGGCGGTCTGAGCCGATGTTTGTTCCGTTCTTTGAAAACCTGCGCAAAGCCTCGGTTCCGGTGTCGCTGCGTGAATATCTGACCTTTCTTGAGGCGATGAAGGCCGGGCTGGCCACCTATGACGTCGAGGCGTTCTATTACCTCGCCCGCACCGCCATGGTGAAAGACGAGCGCAACATCGACAAGTTCGACCAGGCCTTTGCTGCCAGCTTCAAGGGGCTGGAAGAGATCAGCTTTGATCAGGTTCTTGAGGCCGTGGACATCCCCGCCGACTGGCTGAAAAAGATGGCCGAAAAGCACCTTACGGCTGAAGAAAAGGCCGAGATCGAGGCCGCTGGCGGCTTTGAGGCGCTGATGGATAAACTGCGCGAGCGTCTGAAAGAACAGGAAGGGCGTCATCAGGGCGGTTCGAAATGGATCGGCACCGCCGGCACCTCGCCGTTCGGGGCCTATGGCTATAACCCCGAAGGCGTGCGGATCGGCCAGAAAGAGGGCCGCCAGGGCCGCGCCGTCAAGGTCTGGGACAAGCGAGAGTTCAAGAACCTCGACGACACGGTCGAACTGGGCACGCGCAACATCAAGGTGGCGCTGAAACGCCTGCGCCGCTGGGCGCGCGAGGGGGCGGTCGAAGAGCTGGACCTTGATGGCACGATCCGCGCCACAGCCGAGCATGGTTATCTTGATGTGAAAACCCGGCCCGAGCGGCACAATGCCGTGAAAGTGCTGTTGTTTCTTGATGTTGGCGGCTCGATGGACCCGCATATCAAGGTGGTGGAAGAGCTGTTTTCAGCCGCCAAGACCGAGTTCAAGCATCTGGAATATTTCTATTTCCACAATTGCCTGTACGAAGGGGTCTGGCGCGACAACAAAAGGCGCTGGGACGACCAGACGCCGGTACACGAAGTTCTGCGCACCTATGGCCCTGACTACAAATGTATTTTCGTTGGGGACGCCAGCATGTCGCCTTACGAGATCGCCTATCCGGGCGGGGCCGGCGAACATTGGAACGCCGAATCCGGCCAGATCTGGCTGGCTCGCGCGCGCGAGCAGTGGGGCTCCAACCTGTGGATCAACCCGGTGCCCGAGAAATACTGGGAATACACCCATTCGATCAGCATGATCCGCGAAATCTTTGAGGGGTCCATGGTGCCGATGACCCTGGCCGGGCTGGAACAGGGCATGCGCGAACTGACCCGCTGACGCTGGATAACGGGCTGGACCTTTCGCGGCCCCCGGTTCATGCCGCCCCTTGCCCATCGGGTCACAACGCCCCATATTTCAGATATGCTGCGTTTTACCCCCATTCTGTTGGCTATCCTTTATGCCATTGTAATGTACCGATTTTCNGTCTGGCGCACCCACCGCGAGCTGGACGCCAAATCAACCGAACTTGCCGATCCGCGCCTCAAGGCGCTGACCGACCGGCTGGCGCGCGCGCTTAACGTCGCGCGCGTCCCGGTCTATATCTACGAAATCGACCCGGTGAACGGCCTGGCGGCCCCGGACGGGCGGATCTTCATAACCCGCGGATTTTACCGAAAATTTCAGCAGGGCGACGTCTCTGCCGATGAAATGACATCGGTCATCGCCCACGAGTTGGGCCACGTGGCGCTGGGGCATGCGCGCCGCCGCATGATCGACTTTTCCGGCCAGAATGCGCTGCGCACGGCGCTGATCATGGTGCTGGGGCGGTTTGTGCCAGTGGCTGGCGTATGGCTGGCCAATATGCTGGCGTCGCTGCTAGCGGCCCGGCTGTCGCGGAGCGATGAGTTCGAGGCCGATGAATATGCCGCCGCCCTGCTGACCAAGGCGGGCATCGGGTTGGGGCCGCAAAAATCGTTGTTTGCCAAGCTGGAAGAATTGACCCAGGCCCGCGCCGGCATGGCCCCGGCCTGGCTGATGAGCCATCCCAAAACCGATGAAAGAATCGCCGCGCTGGAAAAGCTGGAAGCGCGCTGGCACGCCAGTCCTTAGGGGTCTGTCGTTAGACCCGCGCCAAAGCCTTGCCCAATCGCGGCAAACGCGCCTTTTTCATCAGTCCGCGCATTTCCCAGACGGATCCTGACAGGCGGTTTGCCTCGCTCAGAACCTCTGTGCCGACCCCTTCCAGCCCGGCTGGATCGCTTAGCCAGAAATCATGCAGGAACCTGTCCGGGTCGATCCGCTCCAGCCCTACTTCCGCCAACTCACGGCGGGGGAAATCCTTTGCATTCAGTGTGATGATTACNTCTGCCGATCCGGAAACGGCGGTGGCCAGCACGTGAATATCGGCCGGGTCCGGCAGCCAAAGCCGTGCCTCTACCCCAGGCGCGGGTGCCAGTTCTGCCTTGGGCCAATCGCTGCGCAACAGGGCAATTTCACCCATTGCCTGTTGCTGCCCGAGCGGTCCCAGTTTTACCGCCGCCCGCCGCCATTCCTCAAGAATACGCGCCGACCAAAGCGGGGTGAAATGGCCCAGCCGGGCCGCGCCCAGCAACATCGCGCGCATCACCGTCGGAAACAGCACGCAGGTATCCAGCACCGCCTTCACAACCGGAAAAACAGCGCCTTGAGATAGCCGCTTTCGGCCAGTTGCGGCAGTTGCGGATGATCCGGCCCGGCAAAGCCAGTGTGGATCAACTGTGCCGAGCGTCCGGCCCGGCCAATGCCGCGCGCACTTGCGTTGCGAAACCGGGTCAGGTCCGCCGCGTGCGAGCAGGAACACAAGATCAGATAGCCCCCTGGTGCCACCAGTGGGGCCGCCAGCCGCGCCAGCCGTTCATAGGCCCGCAAGCCCGCCTCAAGCGCCTTTTTGCCCGGCGCAAAGGCCGGCGGGTCGCAGATCACCACGTCGAACAGCGCCGCTTCGGATTGCAACGCGGCAAGCACGTCAAAGGCATCGCCGCGCCGTGTTTCAAACCGGTCAGACACACCGCTGGCCGCGGCCCCCTGTGTGGCCAGTTCGAGCGCCGGGGCCGATCCGTCCACCGCCAGCGCCGATCCGGCCCCGGCGGCCAGACACGCCAGACCAAAGCCGCCCACATGGGCAAACATATCCAGCACCCGCGCGCCATTCCCCGCCAGACGGGCGGCAAAGGCATGATTGGGGCGCTGGTCAAAAAACAGNCCGGTTTTCTGCCCNNCCAAAAGATCGGCCATATAGGTCGCGCCGTTCATCTGCACCGGCACCGGGGCCGTTGGCGCGGCCCCGTGCAGCACGCCCGCTGCGGTATCCAGCCCCTCCAGTACCCGCGCCCGGCCAGAGGCATTTTTCAGCACGTTGCGCACGCCGGTCACCTTGACCAGCGCGGCGGTCAGATCGGCCAAATGTGCCTCGGCCCAGGCAGCGTTGGGCTGGATCACGCAGGTGTCGGCGAACCGGTCGATCACCACGCCGGGAAAATCATCAGCCTCGGCGTGGATCAGCCGGTAGAACGGAGTGTCAAACAGGGTCTCGCGCAGCGCCAGGGCGCGCATCAGGCGCGATTCGAACCAGGCGGCGTCAAGCCGGGCTTCGGGGTCGCGGTCCAGCATCCGGGCGATGATGCCGGAACCGGGCGTGACCGCAACCAGCCCAAGCGCAACGCGGTTGGTATCCTCAAGCACGGCCAGGGTGCCGGGCTCAAGCGCACGGGTGCGCCGGTCGGTGACAAGGTCGTTGGCGTAAACCCATGGGTGGCCGTGGCGGATTGCACGGGCATCGCTTTTGGGTTTCAGGCGAACAATGGGGCGGGCAAATGAGGATGAGGGCGCTGTCATAGCGCCCTCTTAGCCAGATTGTCGCCTTTGGGAAAGGCTCAGATGTTGTTGAGCATCTGGTAAAAGCCGAGCGAGGCNTTTTCGTAGCCCTTCGGATTGCTCAGTTCCTGACGGATCACTTCGGCCAGGTGGTTGGAAATGCGTATTTTTTGCGTGAGGCCACGGGCCTCTGCCTCCAATGCCTGCTGGCCGCCAAAGCCGTCAAGATCGGCCCGCACAGTGCGGATGGGCACCAGAAGCGCGCCGGTTGCAGGGTGCTTGATGGCCAGATCGAAGGTGATCGAATGCACACCGCCGGTGGTGTAACGGGCCTTTTCGGTCAGCGCATGGAACCGCANCACCTGAATNTCGATGTCGACATTGGCCGGACCGTTCAGCGATGACACGCCTTTCAGCATCGCATCCTGAAAGATCGTTTGCACCTGCACGTGGCGGTCGCCGATCGGGTCGCCGCGCCAGACAATGTCGCCTTTGGGCAGATACCGGTTCGCCTCGGACACCTTGAGCGAGCGGGGAACCCGCACAACAACCGAATTCACCGATACCAGCGACTGACCGGCGACAATTGCCGGCAAGGCGGGTGTTGCGGTGGCCGGTTGCGTCGCCTCATAGCCCGCAGGCGTGGCCACGGTGGTGTTGGGCAGTTGCTCGAACGGTGTGTTCCGGGTCGGAACATCCTGAGTTGCACAGGCTGAAACCATCAGCCCCATACCGAGTAGCACAATTGTTTTTGCGGTCGTCTTCACAGTCGTCTTCATTGCGTAACTCCTTGGTCGAGCTTTTTAGTCAACCCATGGTGCGGATTGACAGCCGTCCGCTCGCGTTAAGAATTCATCCTCAAATGGGGCGAATGTTGGACAATTTCAGTGCAATTTGACGATTGTTCAGGAATTTCGCGAATACCGGGGCGAAATCACGTTTCTGTCTTCCCAACCCCGGTTTTTCTTGACACCGGTTTTCCTGGGCACCTGGCTTTCCAGCCCACTGGCCAGTTCGCCTGAAAATACCGCTACCAGTGATGCGTCTCTGACGATACGATCCACCAGCCGTCTTCTTGATGGATTAATGGGTCCAGACCCTAGCTCCGCGTGCGCGTTCGCCAGCCACCCCTGCGGCGCGGGTTGGTCATTTTGGTCAATCCCTGACGCAGAACATCGTTCATCGGATGATCCGGGGCATCCACGCCATATTGCTCCAGAAGTTCGCTCAGGACCGCGCCGGTGTTCTGGCCTTCGGGCAGGCTCAGCGCCCAGTCAAGGAAAATGCTGCGGCACTGGGACGAGGTGATCCCGTCAATCCGATAGGCTTCGCGGATCAGGCCCTTGGGGTCATTCGCTGCGTTTTTTCCGGAGGTGTCTTTGGTTGTGTCACCCATCTTCGTCACCTTCCCGAGGCAGCGCCGCCGCGATGATTTCGGCGGCCTTTTGATAGGCGGTTTCCAGGGCTTTCTCCAGCTTGTCAATGGTGTCGAAACCGGATGAACGGCACAGGAACGCAAGCCCCCCCTCGCCCATCTGGTCGGCCTCAATGGTCTTGCCGGACATCAGCCGCATGGCACTTTGCACGTTCCAGCACAGATTATAACACTGGCCCAGAACATCCGCGTCAGCGACACTCAGCCAGCCACTTGCCACCGCGCCCTGCAAACCGGATGCCACGTCACGCACCGCAAGCCCGGCCAGCAGCGCGCCGGTCTGGGCGGCCAGTTCGATGTCCTGCATCCGCCCCGGCCCGGTCTTGGCATCCCACAGGCTGTCGGGGGTTTTGGCCGCCGCGATACGCGCGCGCATATCGGCCATGCCACGCAGAACCTGCCCGGATTCACGCCCTGATTCGCGTTCAGATTCGCATCCTGTGGCCAGTAGCGCGCTCCGGAACGCTTCTATATCATCCATCAGGCCGGGCGCGCCGGCCACCGGGCGCGCCCGGGTCAGCGCCAGATGTTCCCACACCCAGGCCTGTTCACGCTGATAGGTGGTAAAGCTGGACAGCGAGGTCGCCACCGGTCCCTGACTACCCGAGGGGCGCAGGCGCATGTCGACCTCGTAAAGCCGCCCCTGCGCCATGGGGGCGGTCAGCGCGGTGATCAGCGCCTGGGTCAGACGGGCGTAATAGGGCCGCGTGGCCAGTGGGCGCGGCCCGTCCGACATGTCGGAATCACCCGGGTCATAGATCACGATCAGGTCAAGATCGGACATGGAATTAAGCCGCCCCGCCCCCAGCGACCCCATGCCCAGCACCGCCGCGCCCCGCCCCGGAGGCAACCCGTGTTTCAGGGCGAACTGACCCTCCACCACCGGCAGCAGCGCCCTGATCACCGCATCGGCCAGATCGGCATATTGCCCCCCTGCTTCGGCCCCGTCGATCAGCCCTCGCAGATGATGAACGCCAATGCGGAAATGCCATTCCTTGGTCCAGCGCCGCGCCGCGTCAAGCTGGAGTTCATAATCCGCCTCTTGCGCCAGCAAGGCCGCCAATGCCTTTTGCAGCTGTGCCTGTCCTGGCCAGTCGGCAAAGAAATCACCACCAAGCACCGCATCAAACACCGACGAATTGCGCGACAGGTGCCCGGCCAGCGCCGGCGAGGTGCCGACAATGTCGATCAGCAGGTCGATAAGCTGCGGATTGGCCTCGAACAGCGAGAAAAGCTGAACCCCGGCCGGCAGTCCGGCCAGAAACCCGTCCAGCGCCAGCAGCGCCTGATCCGGGCGCGTGGTTGTCGCCAGGCGGCGCAGCAGTTCCGGTTTCAGGCGCTCGAAAATATGCGAGGCCCGCGACGAGCGCAGCGCCGGATAGGTCGGCCAGCGCGCCAGAATNGATGCGTCAAGGCTGTCGGGCAAGTCCGCCGGCCTGGGGACGGGGCCGGCATCGGGGGCGAAAAAACCCTCGGTCATGTCGTGCACGTCACTCAGTCGGGTGGCCAGATCGCCGGTCAGATCGGCCACGTCCAGCCC
>JGI24723J26617_10001664_pt1 | contig 19138 bp, 15 predicted proteins | sample Cruoilmetagenom6_FD_26617 | JGI IMG/M metagenome (IMG submission 26617)
TCCCGGTGAACAATATAGTTTCATTTTGCAGCTTTCGGTTAGCGCCAGAATGGCTTGTGGCTTTTGATTTTTGCCTGCGTCTGATCAACACCGATGTCGTGCAAGCGATGCCTCTCCATGCCATTTAATGCCTTCCGAGTTCGATAGTTACGAAACCACAACGCGAGCAAAGATTTTGACCGCGATGGAATAGATGCAGCTATTTGACTTGCCGCCAAGAAAGAGCCCAGACTACATTATGAGTTGATTTTACCAGATTCACTTTGCTTGGTTGCATCTCCGGATGTTGCCGGGTCTGTGGATGACACATTTGAAAACCTGTATCACCAACCCTTCATTATTGATAACAATCGATTAATAGGTGAAAAATCACTGGATATTACCGGTTTGGCTACCGAACACGCCATCGAGGTTTTGAAACTTAACAAGATGAAGCTGGATGCTTCAAGAGATTTCCGATCAACAAGACCCTGAAGGTTAATTGCGGCCAATGCGAACGGTAACTTTGTCTGTATAGCGGAAACCCACCATAAACCGTTTTTGCGGGGCTGGAGTTTCGGTAAATGTCACCGGGTCGCAAACAGGCAGAAACAGAACTTGTATTCTTGGATGAAGAGATGGTTGAGGATGGTATGAACGGTTACTAGCGCAAGAAATGCACGCTTAATCTCGATGGTGATCCAACTGGGATTATCGAAGGGGGTGATTAAATTTTGTAGGTGCTGACAAAGCTATAGAAATGCGCTAAGCATAAGTACGACTCATGTTGGAGGAATGTTGATGATGATTTTCAGGACCATATATACAAGCTGAAAAGCTGGCCCTGAAAGGCTGGCTGTAAGCCAGCAATTTATCACGACATTTCTTTCTAGCCCTAAGGAGGGCACCCATGTTTCGCTTATTCGAAAATCTTATCAACCCATTTGCTAAAACCCCTGCGCAAACACCGCCTGTGGAACTATGGGCCTATCTGAAAACCCAAATGATGCCATTCCGTCGATGGCTACCATGGATTGCATTTATGGGCTTTCTTACCGCAATTATGGAAAGCGGGCTGATTTTTTATTCTGGGCGCGTCATTGATTTAATGGGGCAGTCGGGGCCTGCAACATTTTGGCAAAATCATTCAGTTGAGCTAGGCTTGGCGGTAATCTTTATCGTATTATTGCGCCCGTTGGTTTTTACGTTGAATCACTTTTTTTTAGAGCAAACGCTTGCCTCTAATATGCAAGAACAGGCCAGATGGCAGGCGCATAAGCATATGTTGGGGCAATCGGTTGGTTTTTTCCAAAATGATTTTGCCGGGCGTTTATCAAATCGCGTGATGCAAATGGGCCCTGCGGTAGAGGACAGTGTCTATATGGCATTTGAAGGTATTTGGTATGCTGCGACCTATGTAATTGGCGCCATTCTGATCCTTAGCCAAATTGATTATAGATTGGGGTTGCCGTTGGCAATTTGGTTGGTGATCTATGTGATGTATGTGCGCAAAATAGCTGTGAGAGTTGCTGTTGCATCAGAAAAATGGTCGGATGCGCGATCACTGGTCACGGGGCGCGTGGTTGATGCCTATTCGAATATAGAAACGGTAAAGTTATTTGCCCATAGCACCAGCGAAGAGATCTATGCATTATCCGCTATGCGCAGGCTGCGGTTGCGGTTTCAGCGGTTTTTACGGTTGATGACAGAAATGTCGTTTGGGCTGAACAGTTTAAATAGCCTGCTGATTATTGGTGTTGTCGGGCCTGCAATATGGTTGTGGACTATCGAAAGTGTCACTGTGGGTGAAGTGGCAGCAGCATCTGCGCTGACGTTGCGGCTGAACGGGATGAGTGGCTGGATTATGTGGGTTACTATTCGGTTGTTTGAACATGCGGGAGTTATTCGTGAAGGATTGCGCTCTATTGCGAAACCACAAGAGGTTGTGGATAAAGTTGGGGCACAGCCGCTTGAAATGCAAAATGCTGAAATCCAGTTCGAAAATTTAACACATCATTACGGCAAAGACCAAGGCGGATTGGATGGTGTAAACCTGACAATACCAAGCGGCCAGCGTGTAGGGCTGATTGGGCGTTCTGGTGCGGGGAAATCAAGCCTTGTAAATCTATTGTTGCGGTTCCGTGATGTTGAAAGCGGCCGTATTTTGATTGATGGGCAATCTGTAGCTGACGTGACACAAGATAGTTTGCGACTGCAGATTGGTATGGTGACACAAGACAGTTCGCTTTTGCACAGATCAGTGCGGGCAAATATTTTGTATGGACGCCCGAATGCAACAGAAGATCAAATGATAGCTGCATCAATGCGGGCAGAGGCGCATGATTTTATTTTGGACCTAGAAGATCCCGAAGGGCGGCGTGGATATGATGCGCAAGTTGGGGAGCGTGGTGTTAAATTATCAGGCGGTCAACGCCAGAGGATAGCGATTGCACGGGTTATTTTAAAGGATGCGCCGATCCTGATATTGGATGAAGCAACATCGGCACTGGACAGTGAGGTCGAAGCGGCCATCCAAAAAACCCTTTACGGGCTGATGGAAGGTAAAACCGTGATTGCAATTGCGCACCGTCTATCGACGATTGCGCAAATGGATCGAATTATCGTGTTGGATTTAGGGCGTGTGGTCGAAGATGGTACCCATGATGAATTGCTTGCCATAGATGGTGTTTACGCCAACTTATGGTCACGGCAATCTGGTGGATTTTTGGGCAATGAGAAATGAACAGATAACGATGGCAAACTACGGGCATTCGTATGAAAGTTAAGCGCCTTTCTGCCCTTCGTGTCAAAATGTTAAGAAATATGAACGGCAGTTTTGTTTTCGCGCTTAAGCTAAGCTGAAAACTGAAACTTTTATACGGGCTTACGCAGATTATGTTTCCGCAGCTCTAACCACCTGAGCTACCCGTCAAAGGTGAGGCGTGGTTATGCGAGTTGTGGTTGGCGTTAAGCGGGCTTAACGGCTTAACGTCTTATACATTCTTATTCTAAACCCATTGTGGTCAGCAGCAATTTGTTGACCTTATGAACGTCAAAAATATGGCATGCATGTTCACGGCCGGATGCGCCCATTTTGACGGCCAGTTTTGGGTTTTCAATAAACTTTGCCATCGCATTTTCCAGTGTTTTGACATCGCCGGCTTTCACGATATAACCATCTTTTTGATCCGCAATACTATGTGCACATCCCGGCACGTCCGTAGTGATAACGGCTCTGCCTGACGACATTGCTTCAAGAACAGTCCGAGGAATTCCTTCGCGATACATCGACGGCAAAACCATGACAGTGCAATTGGCGAGATGCGGAGGGACATGTTTGGTAGACCCTAAATATNCTACCGCTTCGCCCTGCACCCAATCATCCAGTTGCTTTTTTGAAATTGCATCAGGATTAATGTCGACAGGCCCCAGTAAAGCAGCTTCGAATTTTAAACCGCGTGCCTTTAATCGTTGGGCTGCCTCTACAAAAATATGTGTTCCTTTACTTTTAAGGAGCCGTGCAACCATCAAAAACCGAACTGGATTGGTTTTCGGCACAGTGTTGGGAAAAAGAGAGGTATCAACGCCAGACCCCGGCACCTGTGTGATTGGTGTTGATGCAGGGATCAAACCAAAATTGCGAATATCCTGCGTTTCTATGGGATTATAGCTGAATGCGCCTTCCATACCTTTTGACGATAGCCGATATAGAAACACGGATATCTGTTTGGTCAGCTTTCTTTTGTATGTAGAGTTTTCTTCTGAAAACGAATAGCCAAGCCCGGTGAACAGGGCAAAACGATGTGGTATTTTGGCCATTCGGCCAGCCAGATTTGCATACATGATCGGCTTGGCCGTATAGGGCAAAATATAATCTGGTTTGAACGCGCAAAATATTTTTCTTAGTGCCAGAACTGTTTTGATGTCTTGGAATGGGCTCGTTCCCGTCCGATCCATCGGAAAAGATGCTGTTTTGATATTAAATTGCTCAAGCACTTTTTTGGTATTTGGTTCTATTTCGGGTGCAATTGCCAGAACTTCGTGTCCGTTTGCGATCATGCGTTTCAGCAATTCAAGGCGAAAATTTACTAAGGAGTAACCCAAACTTGCAATAACAATAATCTTCTGGGGCCCAAATGTTTGTTTGGTGCATTTTGACATCTTAGCTTCACCTACAAACTGTTTAAAAGTTAAATTATCTAACAGGTTGAGCGTAGCACCGCCAATTCTATGCATCAATACTTTTACTGGGCATGTTGTTGCGAGGGNCGCTACAACCGCCTATCATATACTGGAACGCTGGACTTAAGTTAAAACTCGGGGGATAAAAAATGATCCAAGATCCAAACCGTTCTGCCAACAAAGGCGGCTTTGTTTTCAGTCTTGATTTTGAACTGATGTGGGGTGTGCGTGATAAGCGAACGATTGCGGATTATGGGGAAAATATTTTAGGTGTCCGCCAAGCTGTCCCCAGAATTCTGGATATGTTTGCAGAGCATAAAATATCTGCAACTTGGGCGACAGTGGGCTTGCTGTTTTTTGACGACAAAGACGCCATGATTGCAGGTTTGCCGACTGTAAAACCTGATTATAAGGATACAAACCTTTCTGCATACGGCGCTTTGTCGAGCATCGGAGAAAACGAGAAAAGCGACCCGTATCACTTTGCGCCTTCACTCATCCAAAGAATTTCAGAAACCCCGGGTCAGGAAATCGGCAGCCATAGCTTTTCACATATCTATAGCTTGGCAGCAGGTATGACGAACGAGGCATTTAAATCGGATCTAGATGCCGCAATTGCCGTCGCAAAAACACGGGATATCACNCTGCAAAGTTATGTTTTCCCGCGCAATCAGGTACATTCAGATCACGTGGAAATTTGCAAGTCTGCAGGCCTAACAGTGTACCGTGGAACGGAACAATCGAAAATATATACACCTGATGACGGCGGCGTTTTTAGCCAGATAAAACGAGTGGGGCGATTAACGGATACCTATCTTAATACGTCAGGGCACAATGGCTTTCAACCAAGCCTGCACAATGGTGCTGTTAACACACCATCAAGTCGATTTCTGCGACCATATTCGCCGCGTCTGGTAATGTTGGAACCACTGCGTGTTAAACGTATTTTACAAGCGATGAAATCCTGCGCAAAACAGGGAAAGTTTTTTCACGTTTGGACGCATCCACATAACTTTGGGATTCATCGTGAAGAAAATCTTGCGGCCCTCCACGCTGTGATTTCAATGGCAAAACAATTGAACATTGAATACGGTTGGCCATCCTGTTCGATGGCAGAAGCAGCAAAATTTTTCACAAAACGGATAAACTTTATGTAATAATAATATTAGTTTATTCTATGAGCACCTAATNCTATTGATATGACAAACAAAAAAAAAGCAATCATCATTGGTGCAGGACCATCTGGGCTGAGTGCGGCGTTGGAAATGTGCCGCAATGGATTGCATCCAATTATTTTGGAACAAAGTGATCATGTTGGCGGGTTGATGCATTCACCTACATGGAACGATTTTACTATCGATATTGGTCGCAAAGAACTTTATTCACGCATACCAATAGTAAGTACCTTGTGGGAGGAGTATCTAGGGGATGAATATCAAAGCTATCCACACCGCGTAGGAAGTCTTTATAAGGGAAAAATAATTGAAGGATCGCGCGCGCATCGCGGTTTGTTTCGAGGTATCCCTTTTCATTGGCTAATGCTCGGAGGGGTTAGCCTGATGAAGGCATGGGTGCAATCAAGCATGGTGTCGCCTAAAACTTACGAAGATTATTGGCATGCGCGCACCGGATCTTTTTTTGCGAACATATTTGCTCAAGGATATTGGGAAAAATTCCGCGGTGTACCTTGGTGCGAAATGCCGGTTCCCGATAAGGTCCAAACCCACTCGATGAATGTGATCAAACAGGCCATGAAACTGGAAAATAAAGGTGGAAATATATCCCAAAAAAAATGGCGCCATCCACGCCATGGTTCTGGGCAAATTTTTGAACTAATAGCCAAAGATATTCAAAATACTGGTGGTGATATTCAATTTGGAGCAAAGGTCACAAAAATCACATTGAACGCAGACGGGACATTTGATTTGCAAATAAACCGGCAAGGGAAGCTGGAAACAATGTGTGCGCAAAATCTGGTATCCAGTTTACCAATTGAAGGATTAACCGAATTGTTGGTTCCTGCTGCGGGTGATGTAAAAATGAAATTAAACGTTGATCCATGGGATAAACCAGAAGCTCAACGCAATGTTGTGTTGGTCTATTTATTCTTCGATGGCCCCCCCTGTTTTCCACATGCATGGATAGAAGTGAATGATCCAGCATTATTGTGCGGCCGCATCGTCAATTTTGCGGGTTTTGAAGGTGATATGATCCCACGCGGTAAAACGGGCTTATGTGTCGAGTTTTTCTGTGCTTCAGACAGTCCTATTCTTGGATTTGACGATGCCGAAATTACAGATTTAGCAATGCAAGAATGTAAGTCCGCCAAATTAGTAGATGAAGCAAAATTACAAGGTAATCTCGTTTTACGTAAACGTAGAACTAATGCTGCGGCAAGCTGGCGAGAGCAGCAAGGACATGCAAGGGCCGCACTGCTGGACAATATAAAACCCATTAAAACCCTTTATCATGTCAATCGCCCGGGTTCCGACTGGGCCAGCTACGCAGGCTTACTGGCAGGTCGTTCTATTGCAACGAATACCAGAACCGAATTTGATAAGCTTGCAGATCCACAAAAGCGATTAGGTGAAGGATAATGTGTTGCTTTGAAAATAACTTTAGGGCCACGCCTAGCTGATCGATAAGTTTTTCATCAGGCTATGATAGCTCTTAGAACGATGCTGTAGCCTAAGAGGTAACGATTAGACTAATCACATTTAATTGGGTACTTTTTCCATTACAGCGAACGTCCGTTTTTCAAAGGCAGGTGCATCTTTCATGGACGCTCTATGCGGTTCGTTGTAAATATTCCGACAACTTGATTTGAGAGGAGGCGCAGCATGGACAGATTTACAGGTGGTTGTCTTTGCGGCAACGTTCAAATTGTGGCGTCGGGGCGCCCATACAGGGTTGGCATTTGTCACTGTCTCGGCTGCCGCAAGCATCATGGAGCTCTTTTTTACGCTTCTGCAGTGTTCCCTCAGGATGCGGTGACGATCGATGGCGAAATAAACGACTATGAAGGGCGGTGTTTTTGTCCCCGCTGCGGCTCGTCTGTTTTCTCGCGCAGTGCAGACGAAATCGAAGTGCACTTAGGGGCCTTGGATGCCCCTGATCAATTGATGCCAACTTACGAAAGCTGGATCGTCCGTCGCGAGTCATGGCTGCCGCGGTTTCCACTCAAGAAACGATACTTGCGCGATCGAGATACCACGGACCGCTTTGAAGAGTAGGTTGCCAATAGCCTTGAAAAGCGGACGTTCGACCCAAAGAAAGCGCGGCAGCTTCGTTCCGCATAACAGACATTGAAGCTTATTGCATTAATAACGCTGAAGGAAACTTGGAACTCTGGTCAACGATAAAACCAAAACCTTAAGTCTCATTAAAGCGTATCAAATCCCTACTTTCCCCCATCGGTTACAAAATACCCGTTTTATGATATAATCATTGGCATAGTATTCATTATTGAACTTTGGGGAGTGTTCTTATGCGGCGCCTGTTGACTGCTTTCACAATACTAGTTTTGTCTTTTTCATCAGTGATGGCGCAGACATGGCCAGATAGCGCAAAATCGGCAATGAACGCCGCGGGTGAACGTTTGCGGGCAGCTACCACTACGGAAAACCGGGTACGTGCGCTGCGTGACATTGAAGCCATCGCAAAAGCCCATCCCGAAGCACCCGAAGCCCGGTTATTGGCAAGAACTTTAGGGCAAAAAGCAACGATGGAAGCCGGACCAAAAGCTATGCTGGGGGCGCTTAGTGATCTTGCCACATCGGGAAATATATCCGACCCACAGACCTATGGCGATATCCTGGCACCGATGATGGAAACAATCGGCAATATGGCCGAGGACGGCACGTTGATGCCGCAAGCCGCCATCGAATTGGACGGGGCGATTTCAGCATTGAACGATGCTGCCAAAAAAGCGGGATTGCCTGATGTTGCCGCTGCGATCTCACAGGCCACGGGCATTGACGGCATCGGTGAAAAGACAACCGGATTAATCGGCCGCATCGCAAAGGCTGCCGAAATAGCGCGTGCGGCCCCCGATCTTGCCAAGATGAATCAGGCCGAAACCAAGAAGTTTCTGGAAAGTTTGGTCGCCTTTCTGCCCGCGGGTGCAGGCCCTGCTATTTCGGGCCCTGCATTCGGGGTTTTTACCGAACAGCTGGGCTGGTCAAACGAAATGTTTGGTGAAAGCACCAACGCGATGAATTTGGTGGCTAACGCTATTGAAACCGGAAAGTTTGATCATGCGGCTTACGCCAAAATCGAAAAACGCCTAAACGATTTGTCCAAAGGCCCGTGGGGTAGCGATACCGCCAAAGATTTTTTCAAATCCTTGTGTAAATTGATCCCGGTGGCTGGCGCCTGGTGTGATGACGCTTTTCAATCGGTCGAAGAGCTTATCGCCGGAGTTGATTGCGGTGCCATCACTTGTGATTGCGGTAATGTCGGCGGTGGCCTGCTGGCCGGGCCGAATACAGTCATATGCAAGCTTCAGGAGCAATCAATTATCAATGAATGTACCGCCACGAAAAAAATAACGCTAAGCTGCGATCCGGGGGCCAAAGGCCCTGATGCCAATCAATAACTTATCTATATTGGGATAATGCTTCGCCCGTAAAATGAAATACGCGATTTCTGTCAGACAATTGTTAATGGCGGATTATGATTCCGCTGCTCTAACCACCTGAGTTACCCCGCCATAAGCTGAGACGTGATTATGCGAGTTGGTGATAGGCATTAAGTAGGATTTGCGACTTTTTAAAGGGAACTTGGCGTTAGAATATATGGATGACGAATATGGGTTACGCGCTGGGCAGTTTGTGTTTGTGTACCTTTTTGCTTTTCACAGCGTTGATTCAGTGCAAGGGTAAAGTTCCTATCTATCAAGCCAATGGGTATGCTGCTTGCTATGCCGCTATCAGGATTTGAAAGATGGAAGTGAAGACGGCTATAATTTTACCAACAGGGAGAAGATCATGAAATTTAACCGACGTATATTTACAATCGCGACAGGGGCCGCATTGGCACTGTCCGCAAGCATGTCATTTGCGGGCGAAGCACTGGACCGTGTGATGGCTGCCGGCACATTGAAAGTTGCCACAGATGCAAACTGGGCACCGCAATCGTTTTTAAACGACGACAACAAAATGGACGGCTTCGACGTTGATGTTGCAAAAGAAGTGGCCAAACGTCTAGGCGTTGAAGTGGAATTCGTAACGCCGTCTTGGGATATCATCACAGCCGGCAACTGGAATGGCCGCTGGGACCTTTCGGTTGGTTCGATGACGCCGACAAAATCGCGTGCAGAAGTTTTAAGCTTTCCCGGTGTTTACTATTACACGCCTGCATCAGTTGCCGTACACAAAGACAGCCCGTTTAAAGTTATTGCGGATCTGAATGGTCAAAAAATCGGCGCAAGCACCGCAACAACTTTTGAGTTGTATATGCAACATGACCTGACGATTGATGCCGAAGGCGTTCCGTCTTTTGAATATCAACTGACAGCTGGCGAGTTGAAATCATACAAAGACAGCACTGCCGCAATGGATGATCTGCGTTTGGGTGATGGTGTTCGCATTAACGGTATGGTTGGCTCATTGCCTGCAATTCTGGCAGGTATCGAAAGCAATTATCCGCTGCGCGTACTGGGCGACCCGGTGTTCTATGAACCACTGGCACTGGCTATCGATCGGGGTGATGCAGAGTTCAATGATAAGTTGGCAGGGTTTCTGGCCGATATGAAAGCAGACGGCACCCTAAGCGCGCTGTCGGTAAAATGGTATGGTATTGACTATTCCTCCACAGAAGGCGGCGCAACCAACTAAGATCAGGACAAGCTGACGCTAAGTTATCCGGCCCAAACAATTGGGTCGGATTTTAAATAGGGGAAAAGAATGCTATTTGCAGATACAGTGGTCGCTGATCCGGCAGTACACAAACCCAAAGTCATGGCCATTATGCTGCTTGTCGGTGTAATTGTTTTCAGTTTCTTTGGACTAAATGATACCATTTTCGGCGAATTTATGCGGCCCGTAATAGGTGAACCGACCGAGTCAGGTTTGTTCGGGAATGTGGCCATTGGGCTGGTTTTATCGATGCTGTTTACGGCAAATATCGTTTTAATCGGGTTCCTGCCATTTCGCTATCAGGTTCTATTGGTTTGGGTGGAACTGTTGCTGCTGTTCCTGAGCTTCTTTTACAGTTTTGGTCTGAACTTTGAATTCATCCGCTCCAAAATCTGGTTTATGATCTCGCAAGGTGTGTTTACAACACTTTATATCTCTGCTGTATCCATCACCTTGGCGTCCATGGTCGCTATTGTCGGCGCTGTCGCAAAGTTGTCGACGAATGGTTTTGCTTTTGCTATCGCCAGTTTTTATACCTCTTTCTTTCGTGGGTTGCCGTTATTGATGCAGGTTTATCTGATCTATCTGGGTCTGCCCCAACTGGGTTATGTGATTGATGCCGTGCCTGCTGGTATATTGGCCTTAACACTATGTTACGGTGCCTATATGACCGAGATTTTCCGTGCGGGCATCCAGTCGATCAACAAGGGTCAGTGGGAAGCTTCGCGTTCAATGGGTTTTGGGTTTGCCCTGACCATGCGCAGGATTATTCTTCCCCAAGCCATGCCGTTGATCATTCCGCCCACGGGCAACCAATTTATCGCTATGCTCAAAGACAGCTCGCTTGTGTCTGTTATCGGGGTTTGGGAACTGATGTTCCTGGCGCGCACATTGGGCAACAAGGATTTCCGTCATATGGAAATGCTGATTACCGCCGCCATAATCTACTGGTGCCTGTCAATGTGTTTGGAAGTGATCCAAAGCCGTATTGAACGCCATTATCGCACCATAAGCCATTAGGGGAAAATCATGTCAGACCCAATTATTCAAATGACAAATGTCAACAAATGGTACGGGGATTTCCACGCGCTGAAAGACATTAATTTTACTGTCAACGAGGGTGATAAGATTGTGGTTTGCGGGCCGTCGGGATCTGGCAAATCCACGATGATCCGCACACTGAACTGGTTGGAGGCCCATCAAGAAGGCTCGATTGTTGTGAACGGCATTGAGATGCACCAAAAGATGAAAAATGTCGATGAGGTGCGCATGGATGTGGGCATGGTGTTCCAGCATTTCAATTTGTTTCCACATATGAGTGTTTTGGAAAATCTGATGGCAGGGCCAATGTGGGTGCGCGGGGTCAAAGAGGATGAAGCACGTGAAACGGCAATGAAGTTTCTGGAGCGTGTGCGTATTCCCGAACAGGCAGACAAGTATCCCGGTCAATTGTCCGGCGGGCAACAGCAACGGGTGGCCATTGCGCGGTCTTTATGTATGAACCCCAAAGTCATGTTGTTTGACGAACCGACATCAGCACTTGACCCTGAAATGGTGTCAGAGGTGTTGGACACCATGATTGAGCTGGCCCATGACGGTATGACCATGGTTTGTGTGACACACGAGATGGGCTTTGCCAAAGCGGTGGCCGATCGTGTGGTGTTTATGGATGAAGGTGCGATTGTTGAAGAAAACGATCCCATTAGCTTCTTTGAAAACCCGCAACATGAACGCAGCAAGAATTTTCTGGGGCAGATTTTACAACACTAACGCGAAACGGTTTCATCAAACTTGTCACGCAACTGCATAGACCAGTATTTTGCTTGCACACCTGCCTTGCCGATCAAGCCACCGGTCCAGTTAAGCTTATAGGGGGCGAACAGCTTATAGCGGTCATCATCTTGTGTGATAGCCCCCGCGATCAATTTGCCCGCCATCGCCGTTGTATTCAACCCATGTCCGCCAAAGGCGGTTGCCATCCATAGCCCGTCCTCCACTTGCCCGATAAGCGGCATGCTGTGCAAAGCATATCCCATCAATCCGGTCCAGACATGGCTTGTTTTAGCTGCCCTTAATTGGGGATAAACCGAAAGCATGTCACGGCGCATCATTTCGGCCAGATGAAACGGCTTGCTTTGGCGGGTGGTAATGCGTCCACCCCATAACAGGCGACCATTGGGCAAGCGTCTGTAATAATCGCCAGCGCGCCGAGTGTCCGCGATGCTGGCGGGAGTGGTAATAGCCAGGTCAAGCAGTTCTGCCATTGGATGTGTGACCATTACATAGGTTGCAACTGGTTGCATGGCGCGTGAAATGCGCGGATATAATTTGAAATCATAAGCACTGGTGCAAAGCACAATATGTTGCGCGGTTATGTCGGCCGTTTGCGTTGAGACCTTCCAGCCCGCCCCTGAACGGGCCATGTTCAGGGCTTTGGTCGCTTCAAAAATATACCCTCCAAGCCGTTCAATTTGCTGTGCCAGCCCAAAACAGTATTGCAAAGGATTAATGTGAAAGCCATTCGGGTCATATAGGGCATTATGGTAGCGTTCGGATTTCATCAGATTGCGAGTGTCTTGGGTGTTGTAAAACAAAAGGTCCTGATTGAAATCAACTTTGGCGCGCTCGTGTGCTCGCATTACTGCTTGTGTATTGTTTTGACGATAGACGTGGAATTCACCGTTTCCGTCCAGTGCGCCATCCATTTTCAAATCACGTATCTGCTGGCGTACATAATTCACCCCATCAACAGACAGTTGATAGGCCTCACGCCCATCCACTCGCCCAAGTCGGTTCAGCATGTCCGATGCGCTACCGGCAAAACCTGCGCTGACAAAACCGCCATTGCGCCCTGATGCACCCCATCCCACGCGCTTGGCTTCAAGCACACAAACGGATTTGCCTGCGTGTAACAGCTCCATCGCCGTGGTTAACCCTGCAAGTCCTGCACCGATGACGCAAACATCAACATTCTGATTGCCTGTCAATGTCGGTCGTTTGGGGGTGTCCCCAAATGTTTCAGCGTAATAACTGTTTGGATAATCAGTGCTGGTATTCATTTTCTTCCATCGGTTCTGCTGTATGAACACAGCACAGCTCTTAACCTGTAAGAAGCCCTAAAAGCTCATTGATGTCACCATCATTCGGCAGTGCTTGAATGGTTTTTTCCAATGTTGTCGCTTGATCCTGACCGATAACAGGCACTGTTAACCCATGAAATTTTGATGTGATAACAGCATCACTGACTTTGTCNTCNGGATCACCTTTTGCCTCGGTTGCACCTGACGACAATACGCGGCCATCTTTCAATTTCACGATTGCACGCGCAATACGGTGTTCTGGGAAAGCGGCATTGAACTCATCGGTTTCGGTGATGACGATAGATTTGGCAATCGCGCGGATCTTCGGATCAGACAATCCGTTTTGTGTTACTTCTTCCACCCCGATTACGCCACGTACCAGTGCAACGGCAACAGCAAAAGGCAATGAATATTGCGCTTCCTCCGTGTTGCTGGGAATAGTATTCAGACGTTTGCCTTCATGGAAAGTTTCAATGGTAATTTCAGCCACATCATCTGCTGTAAAGCGATGTTTCTTGATCAATGCCAAGATAGCCTCGACAGGGGGTTGGGCCCAACGGCAAACAGGGTATAATTTGATATATTGCTGTGCCACCAACCAGTTTTGCCCCAAATCATTCCAAAAAGGCGCCAATTCGGGGGCTTCCATCGTAATTGCGGGCGCGCCGGTAAATCCGTCCTGTGCAAGGTAAGCTGCCGATACACCGGNCATCGCCCCCCAACCGGAGCCGTCTTTGACCATTGTCGGTGCATCAATAACGCGCATCATCTGGCTGCGCGGGCCATGATATTCTGCAATACCCACCGCTTCACGGGTTTGTGCGCGTGACAACCCCAGTTGGCGCGCTCCTAATGCGGCCACAGCCAATGCCACCCATGCGCCGGACGTGTGGTAATCGGACACGCTGGCATGTAGGGCGGCCCCGGCACGCGATCCGATTTCGTAACCGATGACAATGCTGGTCAGCAGTTCTTTTGCGTCTCGATGCCCTTCAGCTTCCATCACGGCGATCAGGCCCGGAATAACACCGCACCCCACATGGCCCTTGGCAGGTTTATACCCATCATGGGCGTCTAGCGCGTCAATGGTAATCCCATTCGCTAGGGCGGCCCCCGCAGGGCTTGCAGTCCGTCCGTCCCACCAAATATGTGCGCCTGTACCGCCAAACTGACGGGTTGCATGGTTGCGAATAATGCGCGACATGTCGGTTTGTGTCCCGCCGACAGAAACGCCCAAAGTATCGATCAGGCAACGCACTGCTTCATGAATTATTGCAGGGGATAAATCCGAGAACTGGGTGTCGTGTATAAAATCAATCACTTGTGTCATGCAATGTGCCTATCTAAGGGGTGATAGCTGTGATTTACCACCATTCACCTGTGTCTATCATGTAGTAGGATACGGATTGGAAAGCTTGTCCATCCATTATGCGACAGTTTTGAAAAACAATGCATGATATGGTTAGTTGAATTGACGAATATAAGGAAAACTCGATGCGGGCATTGATACAACGCGTAACCGAAGCGCAAGTCGTCGTTGACGGCGACATTATCGGCAAGGTGGGCGAAGGTTTGTTAATTCTGATCTGCGCCATGCAGGGTGACAATGATGCGGATAGCGCAAAGCTGGCACAGAAGATTACGAAACTACGCATTTTTCGTGATGATCAGGGCCGTATGAACCGATCATTGGTGGATACTGGTGGTGCGGCACTGATCGTCAGCCAATTCACTTTGGGTGCAGACACTTCACGCGGCAACCGGCCGGGATTTTCACAGGCGGCCAGCCCGGATGAAGGTTGTCGGTTATACGATGCGTTTGTAGCGGATTTTAAAGCGCTTGGCATTCCCGTTGAAACAGGTCAATTTGGGGCGGATATGAAGGTGTCGCTGACCAATGACGGGCCGGTGACAATCTGGATAGATACAGGAAACTAGGATATAAAATGGCACTGGAAGACGCTGCAAAACAAATCGACTTGGCCGTAACCCGCAAAGGTTTTAAAGGGCATTCACATGAAGCGACCTTTGGCGGGGTAACCAGTTTTTTACGCCGCAATTACACAAAAGATCTGATAGACGTGGATGTGGCCGTCACCGGTATCCCTTTTGATTGTGCCGTTACCAATCGCCCCGGAACCCGGCTTGGCCCGCGTGCAATCCGTGAAGCATCCAGCCTGCAATCCCCCGATGCGCCCTATGGATGGGACATTGACCCGATGATGGATATGAATGTCGTCGACTACGGTGATGTTGCTTATGATTATGCCAAAGTTGCTGATTTTCCAGCCGTTTTGCAAGCCCATATCACAGGTATTCTGGATGCAGGTGCCGCTTGTCTTAGCTTGGGCGGGGATCATTACATTACCTATCCGATCTTGAAGGCACATGCAGAAAAATACGGACCTTTGTCGCTGATCCAGTTCGATGCCCATACTGATACATGGCCTGACGATGACTATGATCGGATTGATCACGGCACAATGTTTTATAAGGCGGTGAAAGACGGGATTGTAGTGCCGGAACGCTCTGTTCAGGTGGGCATTCGCACTACGAACGAAGAAACGCTTGGCGTCAATATCATCGACGCACGGACCGTACATACCCAAGGGCCCGAAGAGACGGTGCGCCAGATCAAACAGATCGTTGGTGGCAATGCAACTTACCTCACTTTTGACATTGACGCGCTTGATCCGGCCTATGCGCCGGGTACAGGCACACCCGTTTGGGGGGGGCTGACGACGGCGCAATCCGCGATCATGCTGCGTGATTTGGCAGGTATCAATCTGGTTGGTATGGACGTGGTTGAAGTCTCGCCACCATACGACACCACAGGGGCCACTGCGATTGCAGGTGCGCATGTCGCAATGGAACTTTTATGCTTATGGGGTGTTGGGCGGCGGATCCACGGTTAAACTGCACTGGATTTCACGATCCAGTCACGCACCGATTTTGCATCTTCCGACAGGTCGGCATTTTGCGACCAGACAAGGTAAAACCCTTTGCCGCTATCCCATTTCCATGGCCCAACCTGCGCAAGCAACCCCGCGTCGATCAAGTGGCGTGTGACCTGTTCCCAGCCCAAGGATATGCCTTGGCCAGCCATCACGGCCTGCAACACAAGCGCATAGTCGTTCAGCCGCAAACCTTGCCCGATATCTTGATATTTCGTTCCGAAATGTTGGAAAAAATCCGTCCAGGTCGGACGTGCGCGATACGGCTCTTCCAGATTGATTAATTGCGTTTCTTTCAGTGCGTCCAATGTGACGATCGGGGAATGATTTTCGATCCATGCTGGGCTGGCAACTGCCATAAGCGATTCTTTCGCAATCAGGGTGCAATCATACCCAGCCCAATTCCCGTCACCACGCCAAACCCCTAAGCTTATTACCTCTTGCGCAAGGTCAAGATCCTTATCCGTGGTCTGCATCCGCAGATCGATATGCGGGTGTTGATCGTGAAAATCCTGTAACCGTGGCACCATCCAGTAATTGGCAAAAGCGGTGGAAACCGATAGGGTCACATGCCGCCCCCGGCGTTGACTTTGTAGGTATTTTACCGTTGTCAGTATGCGTTCAAACCCTTGTGATACATCATTTTTCAGTAATTCCCCCGCATCGGTCAGTGTAATGATACGGTGCCGGCGATGAAACAGCTTTGTGCCAATTGCATCTTCCAGTTTTCGAACTGATTGGCTGATCGCAGGTTGACTTACCCCCATTTCTTTGGCCGCATTGGTAAACGAACCAAGCCGCGCAGATGCTTCAAACGCAGAAAGGTGATGTAACGACTCAATCGATTTTAAAAGTTCTCGCATAATTTCAGTTTATGCAAAACAAAAGAATTTACCAGCGTCACAAGTCATTAATTTTTGCTTACTTTAACGTTCGGAGGCTAACGCATGTCAGATACACAAGTTCAGGGTCGTAAACGCCGTTCCGCGCGGGGCCAACGCAAAGTGATCGCGACACCTGCTTATATCAAACGGGTTTTGCCGTTTTTTGATCCTTTGGATGAAGAACAACTGGTACGTCTGGAACAACAGGCTGACTGGTTGATCCAGGAAAAAGGTATCGCTTTCAAAGGTGATCCCGTGGCATTGGATATCTGGCGTAAAGCCGGGGCCGATGTGGGGGCCGATGATAAGGTGCGCTTGCCCAAAGGCATGGCGCGGGAATTGTGTAAAACCATTCCGTGCGAATTTGAACAGGTTGCCCGCAACCCTGCTAAATCCGTTCGCATCGGCGGCAAAAATCAGGTGTTCGCCGCCGTCTATGGCCCGCCGTTTGTGCGCGATCTGGAAAAAGGCCGTCGTTACGGTACCATGGAAGATCACGAAAAATTGGTAAAGCTCACCTCGATGCTGCCGAGTATCCACCACGGTGGCCTTGTGATTGTCGAGCCGTGCGATGTGCCTGTTAGTACTCGCCACTTGGACATGGTCTATAATCAGATGGTCTGTTCTGATAAACCGCATTTGGGTGCCATTACTGAAATGAGCCGTGCGCAGGATAGCGTCGATATGGCGCGTATTTTACACGGGGCCGATACATTTGATAGCAACTGTGTGATCATGGGGAACGTCAACACCAACTCGCCCCTTCTGGTTGATAAAGTGGTGACGGAAGCGATCCGTGTTTATAACGGTAACGGGCAAGGTATTGTNGTTGTGCCCTTTATTTTATCGGGTGCGATGGGCCCCGTCAGCACGGCGGCATCAATTGCGCAGGCTTTGGCAGAAGCAATGATCGTGGGTGCGTTCAGTCAATTGGTACGTCCGGGATCGCCGTTTATTCTGGGTAATTTCCTGTCGTCCATGAGCCTGAAATCAGGCGCGCCCACATTCGGGATGCCCGAACCCGTGGTGTCNAACTATGTGATCGGCCAATTGGCGCGCCGNCTTGGTGTGCCGCTGCGNTGTGGTGGGTCATTGACCGCGTCCAAAGTGGCCGATGCCCAAGCGATGGCTGAAAGCGTTGACAGTATGCATTCAACGATGATGGCGGGTGCGAACTTTATTCTGCATTCCGCAGGTTGGTTGGAAGGCGGTCTTTGCACAGGCTATGAAAAGTTGCTGTTGGATGCCGACCGTTTGGGATCTTATCAGAAAATTCTGGAACAGGGGTTGGACACATCAGATGAAGCTATGGCGCGTGATGCTTATGGCGAAGTTGAACCGGGTGGGCATTTTCTGGGGTCAAGCCATACCATGCGCAACTATGAAACTGCTTTTTACGAAGCACCCTTGTCCGATAGTGAAAGCTGCGAACAATGGGAAGAAAACGGATCGAAAGATGCCGAAATGCGGGCCAATGAGCGCATGAAGCAAATGCTGAAAGACTATGAAGCCCCTGCGATAGACACGGGTGTGAAAGAAGAACTGCAAACCTATGTTGCCAAACGCAAGGAAGAGNTGCCCGAGGCGTGGTATTAATGGAAATNAGGATAAAGTCATGACTAAAAAAACACTCCCAAGCCACGCGAAAGTGGTTGTGATCGGCGGCGGCGTTGTCGGTTGTTCCATTCTGTTTCATCTGGCCAAGTTCGGCTGGAAAGATGTGGTGTTGTTGGAACGGGATGAACTGACATCCGGCTCCTCATGGCATGCGGCAGGGCAAATCCATACGATTTCGTCCGATCCCAATATCAGCCGTTTGCAAAGTTACACGATCGATCTTTATAAAGAAATCGAAGAACTGTCCGGCCATTCTGTTGGCTTGAACATCACTGGCGGTTTCTATTTGGCCTCAACCCCTGAATGGTACGATTACCTGAAACGCGAACGTTCCAAAGCGCGTTATATGGGATTGAACCAGGAATTTATTTCGCCCAAAGAAGTGGCTGAACGCCACCCTTTGATTGATCCGAAACACTATCATGCCGCCCTTTGGGATGATCAGGATGGTGATCTCGATCCGTCTGGCGCCACTTACGCTTTTGCAAAGGCGGCCAAAGTACATGGAGCGCAATATTTCACACACACGCCTGTCACAGGGACCGCTCAACGCCCTGATGGCTCATGGGATGTTGTCACGCCAT
>JGI24723J26617_10001665_pt1 | contig 19135 bp, 15 predicted proteins | sample Cruoilmetagenom6_FD_26617 | JGI IMG/M metagenome (IMG submission 26617)
CATCGTCGTCGATCCGCATCATCAATTGTGCATCAGTCATCGGATAAACCCTTTGTGTTCTTTAATAAGAGCGCGGCAGGCCAAGAACATGCTGGCCCACAAAATTTAGCACCATATTCGGTGAAATCGGTGAATTACGTGCTGTGCGTGATTCACGCCATTTGCGTTGGATGGACGACGATTTTGCCATCCCGGATTCACCAAACACGCTAAGTGCCACCTGCGCGCAGGCCCAGACGGCCTCGCCTGACAGGATCTTGCTCATGTTCGCCTCGGCTCCGCATTTCATTCCGGCATCAAACATTGCTGCGGTCTTGCGCACCATCAGGTCAGCCGTTTCAAGCTGGGCATAGGCCTGAGCGATGGAAAACTGCACCGATTGAGTGGCGGACATTGGCCGGCCAAACCGCTTGTTTTCATTTGCAAATTTGATCGACTCGCGCAGGAAATAGCGCCCGTTTCCGATGGTCTCGCTGGACACCAGACAGCGTTCGGCGTTCATGCCATCAAGGATGTAACGAAAGCCGCGTCCCTCCTGGCCGACAAGACTGTTTTCGGGAATAAACACATCATCAAAGAAGATTTCAGTTGTGTTGTGGTTGATCATCGCATCAATCGGCGTGATGACCATTCCGTTTTCCTTGGCGACGCGCATATCCACCAGAAATGTCGAAACGCCATGGGCACGTTTTTCGACCTGATCGGCGGGCGTGGTTCGCGCCAGAAGCAACATCAGGTCAGAATGACCGGCCCGGCTGATCCAGACTTTCTGGCCATTTACCATATAGCCGCCATCAACCTTGTCGGCCCGCGTTTTCAGCTGAGTGGTGTCAGATCCGGTGGTCGGCTCGGTCACGCCAAACGCTTGCAGGCGCAATTCGCCCTTGGCTATTTTTGGAAGGTATTTGTCTTTTTGCTCATCGCTGCCGTGGCGCAAGATCGTGCCCATTGTATACATTTGAGCGTGGCACGGCCCCGCAGTACAGCCCGAAGCGTGAATGGTTTCCAAAATCGCAGCGCCGCCACGAACCGGCAAGCCAAGCCCGCCGTATTCAGCCGGAATCAGCGCCGACAGAAAGCCGGTTTTGGTCAACGCTTCGACGAATTTGGTCGGATAACTTCCCGATGGCGGCTGGTTTTCAAGATACTCCCAATAGGACGGCGGATAGTCCTCGCAGACCTTGGCAACATCGCGGCGATACTCTGGATAGTCGTCGCCCAGTGCAAACTCGATTGTTTGTTCGCTCATACTTTAATCCTGTGTTGAAGCGGATGACGAGGCCCACGGGAACCCCTTGGGGGCCCCGGCCTTGGCATAGGTGCCGTGAAGAGGTTCGTCTGGCAGGTTTTTCTCAATGATCTGCCGGATCGGCAGCAGTTTATCGACGTCGATACCCGTGTTCAGCCCGGCGCCCTCGAGCAGAAAGACCAGATCTTCCATAACGATGTTTCCGGTGGCGTTGGGGGCGAACGGGCAACCACCAAGGCCGGCAAGCGAGGCGTCAAAACGCCGGCACCCGGCCTCGAGCGCGGCATAGACATTGGCAAGGCCAAGCCCGCGAGTGTCGTGGAAATGCGCGCCGACCATCACGTCATCACCAAAGTTTTTGATCACTTTGGAAAACAGTTCTTTGACGTCCTTCGGGTTTCCGTAGCCGACTGTATCGGCGATCACGACCTCGTCGACACCGGCCTTGACGAAATTCTCGACCGATTGCAGGACCGCCTTGTGGGGCACATGGCCTTCGAACGAACAGCCGAACGATGTGGCAAAACCACCGGCCAGTTTGAAACGTTCGCCCTTGGGCAGGCTGTCACGCAGTTCCACCACGCGCTTGAATTCGGCAAGCGCCTCGGCGGTTGAACGGCGGCCGTTGGATTGTGAATGGGTCTCGGATACCGAGTTCATGAAATCAATCTCATGCACACCGATCGCCTGCGCCGTCTGCGCCCCNCGCAAGTTCGGTGTCAGGGCCGACACCCATAACCCGTCTTGCTGAAGTGCAGCCAAGGCGACATCTGGCGCATCNGAAAACTGCGGCAGCAGTTTGGGTGGCACAAATGAACACACCTGCATATTGGGCATGCCAGCGGCGACCTCTTCGCGGATCCAGCGAATTTTTTCATCCGTCGGAACGAATGTCTTTACGATCTGAATGCCATCGCGAAGCCCAACTTCGCGGCATTCGACATCTATATTTTTGTTGGACATGATACCCTATTTACCCTTGAAATCGGGTGCGCGCTTTTCATTAAAGGCGCGGACACCTTCTAGACGGTCCTCGGTGGGAACCAGGCGGTTGTAGGCCTCGATCTCGAAAGCATAACCGTTTTTCAAATCAACTTGCGTGGCGACGTTCATTGATTTTTTGGCCTGATAAATTGCCAAAGGCGCATTGTTGCAGATCGTGCGCGCGGTTTCGAGGACCTCTTCCATCAGCTTGTCGTCATCACAAACTTTGTTGACGACACCCCATTCGCATGCCTGTTCGGCTGTGAATGGTTTGCCGGTCAGAATGATTTCCTTAGCACGGCGAACCCCAACTGCACGGGGCAGGTTTTGCGTACCCATACCGCCGGGCATGATGCCGATTTTGATTTCCGTCAGTGCAAAACGGGCNCGCCGTGCTGCATAGGCAAAATCGCACGTCACCACGGTTTCCAGACCGCCGCCAAAGGCTGCCCCGTTGACCGCCGCAATGATCGGGACCGGGCAGTCGAGCAATGCCATGCGGCATTTTTCAAACAGCGCGTGTTGCTGCTGCCACTGCTCATCGGTCATGTTGTTGCGTTCTTTAAGATCGCCACCGGCATTGAAAATTTTGTCGCCTGCACCGGTCAGAACGATACAGCGGATGCCTTGCTGATCAATGTAGAGGCTTGTCCACAATTCAAACAGTTCACGCCCCATTTGCGTGTTTGTCGAATTGCCCGCCTTGGGCCGGTTAAACGTAATAACAAGCAGGTGATCTTCTACTTCTTCGACTTTTACGGTTTCAAATGGGAATGGGGTTTTGAATGATTTTGTCATCGATTTTCACTTTGCCTGTGCGGTTCAAACTGTTGGCCTGATGCCGTTTCATGCGGTCCATTTCGGCCATATCCCGAAAATTGGATTTGCGGTTCTGAAAGAGCGGCAGCATGCAATCCGGGTGAAGTTATCAGTTAGAACTGAGCAAGTCTATGTGTTTTTGAAACGCATTCCAAAAATGAAATCCGGCGATAGGCACGCATTCGGTTTTTTGTGCTAGATTATGTCAGAGTACCCGAAATGCTTGGATATTCGCTTGGTGCTGGCAACCAGATGCTTGGCAAGTTCATCACGCCTTCCGGTTATCCGAGGCTCGGGTCCGGCGATCGAAATGCAGTAGATACACGCGCCTTTCAGATCAAAAATGGGCGCCGCCATTCCAGCGGCCCCGACAAGGCGATCGCCCATTGAACAGGCATAGCCTTGCTCGCGTATTTCAGCCAGTTCGCTATCAAGTGTTTCTGGCACGTCCCCTTGGTCAAAAATGGAATCCACCAAATTGTCAGATTGGAACGCCATAAAGACACGCCCCACCGCACCCGTCGCCAATGGGACGACTTCGCCGACACGGACAATAGACCGGAGTTTCGAAGGGCTTTCGACGACATCAAGAACCACACGTTCTGTTCCCTCCAGAATGCTCAGGGAAACCGTCTCTCCGGTGGCTTCGCCCAACAATCGAAGTTCGGATTTGGCGGCATCGCGAATGTCCAGCGTTGAGGGAATAAGATTGGCCAGCCGCAGAACTTTGAACGAAATACAGTAACTTTGGTTTTCCAGATGGTGGAGGTAGCCAATCTCTACAAGCGTGTTAAGCAATCGGAAAACCGTTGATTTTGGCANGTCTAGTTTTTGGCAAATCTCATGTAACGTCAACCGCCGTGCGTCTGTGCTGAAGCAATCAAACACAGCAAATGCTCTGACAACTGATCTTATCTGCATTTGTTTGACTCTCCCCGTATTCGTCTGTGGCAAAAACCGTCTTTATGATCTTTGAAATGATACCCTTACAGCCATTGCGGCAGCGATCAACGCGGTCACGCAAAGAAATGCAAAAACATGCCGGTAATTTCCGGTAATTTGCAGGATCACCGATCCGATGCTGGGCCCAACCCATGCNCCTGAGAACATGAAGCCCAATGCACCGCCGACCGTTTCTGCAATTTTGGTAGGCTCTGCGCGGCTGGCGATATTTGCCATGACGATGCCAGACCATCCAAATGTGGCCATTCCAAACAGACTGAGGACAGCGAAAATCAACCAATTTGGCCAATCTGGGCTGGCGAAAGAAAATATCGCGATTACGAAAGCAGTCACCACTCCCATTGTCGAAACCACGACAAGTGAGTTCTTCAAATGGTCCGCGCGCCACCCCCAGAACATTCGACTGCTGGCCCCCAAAATATTTATCAGAGACAAAGCCAGTCCGCCCTGAGCCAAGGTGAAATTTACCTCTTCTGCCAAAAATAGTACCAGAAATGCCAGCACGCCGACCTGAACGGCGCTGAAGCCAAAGCCAACAAAACACAACATGAACAAGGGGCGGTTCGCCAATATGATCCGGACCCCGGCCCATGGCGCGGAGATCGGATATTTCCGGTCGGCCAGATCATCCCAATACGGGCGCAGTCCGTTTATTCCGACGGTCAGAATAAGGGCGACCGCTGCGAGAACGTAAAATGCGCCCTGCCAACCCCAAAATATTGCGACAAAAGGGCCGACAAGCCCGGCTGCAACCGCGCCCAGCGCCGTGCTGGCTTGTCGGAAGGAATAGAGGAAATTGATACGTTCCGGGCTGCCGAAACGCGACAAAAGCACTGACGCGGCCGGATAGGTCATCCCATAGCTGCACCCAAGAACAACTGAACCGATTGTCAGGACGATCAGGTTGGGAACCGAAAAAAGAAGACAACCAGCAGCGCCAAGAAACAGGGCGGCCTGTAAGACCCTGCAGGGTCCGTAACGGCCGACAAAGCCACCCGAAACCGCCGACGATACCCCCCCGAACCCGAAAACAAGTGTTACCTGATAGCCAATAAAGGCGGCATCAACGCCAAGGGCTTGTTTGGTGGCTATCGCCAGCGCCGGAACCAGATAGCCACAGGTGGCGACCACGGTGCCCAAGAAGGTTGTCGAAATAAGAACAAAGGTTATTGCGGTATGCCACGAGGGCCGCCCGGAGACCTCGGAACTGCTCATCACTAATGAGCACCCGGTTGGGAATTAGACGATCGAACAATTGTTGCGCCCGGGCATATACCAATGGCGGCCCCGGCGCAGTGAATTCCTGTCATGAGGCCTCAGAATTTGTAGGGCAAATAAAGCGCCAGGTCAGGAACAAAGTAGAGCACAACGACCGTGAACAGCATAATTAGGATGAATGGCCAGACACCTCTGGACACTTCCCACAAGGTTGCGTTTCCAACGGCCTGCACAACAAATAAGTTTAGCCCGACCGGCGGAGTAATCAGCGCACATTCCACCATGATCACAAAGAGAATTCCGAACCAGATCGGATCGATGCCCATGGTTTGCAGTGTCGGATAAAGCACCGGCACCATAATAAGGAGCATGCTCAGGGACTCGATGAATAGCCCCATGATCAAAAGTATTGCGCATACCACCAGCAAAAAAGGGCCCGCTTGGGTGAAGTTATCTGTCACCAGAGTGGTGACGTCCTGGGGAATTCTGTAAAGTGTGATCGCTTTAGAAAAAATCTTGGCGCCCGCAATAATCAGAAAGATCGTAACCGTCGTCTGCATTGCTTCGGTTGCTGCCTCGATGATCTGCGCCACGGTTATCGAACGCCTGCCGATGGTGATAATCAGCGCCAAAACAAAACCAACGCCTGCCGCCTCGGTCGGAGTGAACACACCAAAGTAGATGCCCAACACAATAACAGCCGCCAAAAACAGAACCGGAAAGGCGCGAATGGATGCTTTCCATCGCTCGGACCAATTCGTGCGGGGCAGAACTTCTAGTTGGCCTTTGTTGCGCGCATAAAAGACCGAATAGACAGAGAAAAGAAATGCTAGGAAAAGTCCCGGGCCGACGCCTGCGATGAACAGGCTGATGATGCTTTCCTCGGTGATCACGCCGTAGATGATCAGTATGATCGACGGCGGGATCAGAATCCCCAATGTCCCGCCAGCGGCCAAAAGACCCAGAACGAAACTTTTCTCGTAACCACGCTTGGTCATCTCGGGGATTGCCACGGTTCCGACCGTTGCTGCTGTTGCCACAGATGATCCTGAAATCGCCGAAAACAGCGCACAGGACAGAATTGTTGCCACACCCAAACCGCCCGGCCAGTGACCGACCCAGCTTTGCGCCGCCGCAAACAGATCTTTGCCGACGCCGCCCTTAAGAAGGATATTTGACATCAACAGGAACAAAGGAACTGCGAGCAGGATGAAATTATCAATGCTCGAATATAAACCCTGCGGGATCATCACGGGGTTGAAACCGTCCAGAAGCAACAGGAATAGCCCCAAACCGCCCATCACAAATGCAATTGGGATACCCAGAATAAGGAAGAATAGCAGTGCGCCGAGGATTAGAAATGCGGTCAACTTATTGTTCCTTAGATAGACAAATCTGGGGTGTGGTCGTCAAGGTCGGCTTCGTTACGTATGTGGCGCCAGATTTGGGCCAGCGCCTGAAGGCTCAGCACGAAAAACCCAACAGGAATTGCGGATTCGGTCCAGAATTTGGGAACCTGGTTCATCGTCGCCGTGGCGCGACCTACCTCGATGCTTTCTATGACCACCTCGATGCCAAGCCAAAACGAAAAGGCGCAAAATACCAGTATCCAGACCAGTGACAGTATTTCCAGATACTTGCGGCCAGTTGCGCCGATCATTTCAGTCAGGATGGTAATCCGGATCAATCCGTTGCGCCGCAGAACATAACCCATTGCAAGATAGGTCGCCCATAATTGCAGCAATCGTGCGCCTTCTTCGGCCCAGGTTGTCGGGGCAAAAAACACATATCGCGCGACGACTTCATAGGAAATCATCAGGCCTATGATGAAAAACAAACCAGTCGCTATCTGGCCGAATTTGTCGGAAATACCGTCAACGACTCGAAGCATCATACACCCGGAAATTAAATTGAATTCAGTTAGTGGACGTTTGGCGGATCAAAGGAACGACCCGCCAAACGGTAATGATTTTGCCGAAAGCTAGCCTATTTGCCGATTGCTTCCAGAACCTTCTGACCAAGCTCACCNGAGTTNGCAAGATAGGCGTCAACCACCGGCTGCGCTGCAGCTTTCCATGCGGCCCGGTCTTCTGCAGTCATCACGACGACTTCTTTACCGCGAGCAACGGTATCGGCAGCCGCGTCTTCTTCAACAAGGGCGATGGATGCGCGCAGATTTGCCTCTGAAATCTGGCCGCATTCAGTCATCGCAGCCTGTTCGTCTGCAGAAAGTGTGCCCCAGACGCCGTCGTTGATCAGCATCAGGAATTCGATCTTGGCGTGCTCAGAACGGGTCACAACGTCCATGACTTCGTAAAGCTTACGCGATTTAACCGAACCGATACCGGTCATGCCCGCATCAACAGTTCCGCGCTGATAAGCTAGGAACTGTTCAGAGCCGGATGTCAGCGTTGGCGCACCACCAAGAGCGGCCACGAAATCACCAAGCGTCTTTCCGAAAACCCGGACTTTCATGCCCTTGACGTCACCCGGCTTGCGGATTGGGTTGCCTTTTTTCGAAACGAAAACAGCCGTGCCGTAGTCCATCCAGTAAATTGGACGAGCGCCGGTTTTGGTTAGCTCATCGTCAAGCAGTGTGCGCAGCGCTGCGCCGGGGGCCAGCATTCCAATGATGTCTTCGCGCGAACCCATAGCGAAGGGAACATAAAGAATCTCGATCGCAGGAATGGTTCCGGCGAAACGGGCTGTCGTCGTCATGCCCATATCAATAGCGCCGGATGAAACGGCCTGCGGAACTTCTTTGTCGCGATAAAGCTGTGCCGAGTCATAAATCTCGATTGTGATGTCGGTCTTGTCAGCGACACATTGGCCAAACTCAGCTGCATTCAATGTAGCAAAGTTTTTTGCAGGCAACTGTGTGGTAAACCGCAATGTTCTGTCTGCGGCCGATGCAGACACACCCACTGTAAGCGCAAGTGCGCAAGCGCCGATTGATGTCAGCAGACCTTTGTTCATTTTCATTATCGTCATTCGTTTTTCTCCCAAAAAATTCTTTTCACGGTGAGATACGTTGGCGCTGGGATTGATTTGTTCGATGCCGAGCGCGCCAGCCCTCCCAAGTTGACACCCACTTAAGTAACATGAACAAACAAACGCGTCCACATTTTTGAAACGCATTTCATAATTCTATTTTTCGAACACAGATGTGCGAAGTTCAGGCGGCTCCATAAGGCAACTAAAGCCAAGATTGACTTGGGAAACTGAATGCTAGAACCATGGATTGCCGGAACGCCCCGCGTCAATTCGGCAAAGCCAAAAGCATGCGTGTTCGTGCTAGCTTTGACGATAAGAGCGCAGTTGCAAAAAATGGAAGGTCCAAGAAATGGCAAATGATACATTCACGATAGCACCGATGTCCGGAGCAATCGGCGCGGAAATCCTTGGGATCGACCTAGCGGCACCGATCAGCGATCAGACGATTGCTGAAATTCGCAAAGCGCAAAACGACAATCTGGTGATTTTTTTCCGCGATCAGAATATCACTCCGGCGCAACATCTGGATTTTGCTCAACGATTTGGCGATGTGGTTGAATACCCGTTGGTCAAAGGGCTTGATGGTTATCCCCAAATCGCGCCGGTCTTAAAGCTGGAACATGAGACCGTTAATTTCGGCGGCGTCTGGCATTCCGACACGGCCTACCTGCCTGCCCCACCCAAAAGCACTATGCTTGTCGCGCGCGAACTTCCGCCTTACGGCGGTGATACGTTGTTTGCGAATATGTACATGGCCTATGAGACTTTGTCTGATGGCATGAAATCCCTTTTGGATGGCTTGCGGGCAGTCAACTCGACCAAAAAGGCCGATGCCTCGGCAACCCGCGAAGATCGGTTGAAGACAGGCGCAAAAGANGGCTCGGATGATGAGATTGCCTCGGCCCACCCGGTGGTCCGCACACACCCCGAAACCGGGCGAAAACTACTATATGTGAACGCTGGCCACACGACCCGGTTTGAAAACATGACAGAAGCCGAAAGCGCACCAATTCTAAACTATCTTTTCGCACATCAGATTCGCCCAGAGTTCACCTGTCGCTTCCGTTGGCACCCCGGTTCAATTGCGTTCTGGGATAACCGCGCAGCGCAACACAACCCGATCAACGACTATCACGGACACAGGCGGGAAATGCACAGAATCACACTTGCCGGTGATGTTCCCAGCTAAGTTTCTGCTGGCATTTTACCCGTCGATTTTCAGGCGTGCCCGCATATCCGCATCCACCGTTTGCGGTTGGCCAATGACATCACCGATCGCCAGCTTCAGGTTAGAAAACACCATCGGCGAGCCAATCAACGGCCAATGCAAGCCGTCTGGACCATCATGCATTTGCATAAGTGCGCGCGCTTTTGTTTGCGGGTGGTCCAGCATGTCGGCAATTGACTGAACAGGAACCGAAATCAGCCCGCCGTCACCAAACTTGGCTATCGCTTGTGCCCGGGTCAGGTCTTTCCATTGAACCTGGGGAATTTTTGCTTGCAGATATTCGGGTGCGCCTGCAACGCAAACATACCCGTCCGCACATTCCAACATCTGGTTTTGCCGCGCCGCATCAGGCTCGTCGTTCCAAAGCGAAGCGGTCATCCACACGGCGATGTCCTGCATCGACAGGTCCAGAAAATCACCTTTCCCGGTGCGCTCGCGACTGCGCAAGGCAGCGAGAACAAAGAACAAGCCAACTTCGCCGCCCATGAAATCACAAGCAGACACGCCTGCTTTTAACGGCGTGCCGTCCCAGGCGTTTGCGTTCATCAGGCCAGCCATTGCCTGAACCACAGTGTCAAAGGCCGGTCGTTCCTCATAGGCTGAATCCGCCCCAAACCCAGAAATTGCGCAATAGATCAGGCGTGGGTTGATCGAAGAAATTTTTTCCCAGTCAAATCCGCGCCGCGCCAGTGATCCGGGCTTCAGGTTTTCCAGAAAGATGTCGGCGCTTTCCAGTAATTGGGTAAATATTTCCTGGCCTTCATCGCTTTGCAGATCGACGGCGATACTGGTCTTTCCCGCATTGCTCATCACAAAAAAGTAGCTCAGGTCACCGTTATGGGGCAGCCATTCACGCGCAGCGTCGCCTGCGGGTGGCTCGACCTTGATGACCTCTGCCCCCAGTGTCGCAAGATGTTTTGTGGACAAGGGTGCCGTGGTATATTGTCCGATCTCAAGAACCCGAACGCCCTTTAACGGCAGCGCCAAGTCGCCATCGCTTTGGTCTTTGGCTGAAAACCCGGTGTTCTTGGCAAGAAAATCTTCGACAAAGGCATGTGCTTCGTCGCGTTCAGGAATGAAATCAGGCACGCGNCCATCGCCGGAAACCGCCTTCAAAACGGCGCCGGGAATGCGCACGTTACCGGGCGTGCTGTGATCGGGCACTTGGCGGATCATCGAACGNTGGCGCAGGTTTGGATCCTGATCNCCATCTTCCATTCGCAGGATAGGCCCGCAGGCGATATTTGCCGCCATCAGNATTTCGACGGCTTGGGAAACACTGTGGCGGNCAACCCAATCNTGTACAATCTGGTTCAACTCATCGCGGTTTTCCATCCGGCCGGGCAGCTCTGCGAATTTGGGGTCATCCGCAAACTGCGGCACCCCCATCACATTGCAAAGCCGTTGCCACGGCGGATTAGAAGCCGAGCACAAAAGCAACCAACCGTCAGACGCCTGAAATGCATTCCAGGGCGCGCACATCGCATGTTGGTTTCCAACCCGCATCGGGGCTTTGCCGCCAAAATGGGCTGGCAGGAATGTGGCCAAAGAATTTACGCCCGCATCATACAANGCCATGTCGATGGTTTGGTTCTTNCCCGTCTGATCGCGCGAAGCTATCGCAGCAATGATCGCAGAGGCCCCATATACTCCGGTCGAGTATTCAAGCAACGGAACCCGCAGCGTCACCGGCGGCCCATCTGCAAAACCCGTGGTGTGGGCAACACCGGACATCGCCTGAATCAGCGCGTCATCATAGGGTTTCCCGGCCAGTGGGCCAGTTTTGCCAAAAGCCGTGAAATCGCAAATTATTGCGGTCGCCTGACAATCGTCGACAATGTTTTGCCAGGACGCCGCATCTACATCGCCCGACACCAAAACAACATCGGCAGACCGGATCAGACGGGTCAGCATATCCCGGTCAGACTTGTCGTCCTTATCCGCAAGGATAGCGTGCTTGCCGGATGCGTAAAGTTTGCGGTTTTCCCANTTGTTGCCGGTTTCAATTTTGCGTGGCTCGACAAAAAACACGTCCGCGCCGGCCTCGGCCAACAAGGATCCACAGACGCCCACTGAAATTCTGCTGCCGATCTCGACCACGGAGATGCCGGTCAGATATTGGGTTGCGGGCGGTGTGCCAATCTGGCTCATTCAGGTCCTCGTTAGTTTGCGCTGGCCGAACGCGCACCGGTCACGGCCAGATTGTCGGCGCCGATTTCGGGCGTCGTGCAAGATTTCAAAGTTGGTGTCCGGCTAAAAGAATAGGGCGCCGAGATAATGGCGCTTCCGCCCCGGTTTTCATATTCATAGACCAGCAATCCGCTGCGCTTGGCGACGCTAAGGTCGTAGACTTCATCCAATTCCAGTACCTTTGCCGATCGGATGTTTTTGCCTGCCAGCTTTTGAACCACGACATCGCCGGAATGCTCTTTGGCCCAGCTCAGGTCCAGATCAGCGGGTTTGCACAACGACACGACCCAGCCGTCTGCGGTCTGCGCGATTGTATTGAGGGGCAAAACCTGATCCCCGTCGGGCCAGCTTAGTTCGCCCATCCAAGCCACCGTGTCATACATCGCGATATCCAAGACCACCCCCGCGCCGGTCCGGCGAACCTGACGAAGTGCTGCGATAATTTCCAGCGGTGCGAAATGTGCGGCGGCAAGGTCGGCGATTGAAAACCCTCCCTTTATTGGGCCGCTATCCGATGATATCCGCGAAATTATGCCAGCTTCGGCCTGAATGACGGTGTCCAGGGCGGGACGGTCAGAACCATTGAACCCATAGCCGGAAATGCCGCAATATATCAGCCGCGGATTGATTTTTAGCAGCTCATCGGCACCCAGACCCATCCGGTCCAATGCACCCGCTTTCAGATTGAATAGCAGGACGTCAGCGGTTTTTACCAACTTAAGAAATGTCGCTTTGCCCTGCTCGGATTGCAGGTCCAAAACAACCGACTTTTTGCCAGCGTTGTAGTTTGCAAAATAGCAACTNATGCCATCGACCAACGGTTGCCATGAACGAGAATCCTCGCCNCCGGGGCTTTCGATTTTGATAATCTCTGCGCCGAGATTGCCCAAATACCGCCCGGCAAGAGGCCCCGCAGTATAGCGGCCTATCTCTAGAATTTTGACGCCCGCACAAGGCTGAGCTGGCATATCAGATCGGGGCTGTGGCTGCGTGGCCAAAACACCGGCCCCGGCGCGACGACGGCAGGGAACCGGCTTGCCCGTTTTCGCCACGGATGCAGTTTGGGCCACTGTGCCACAGGGAATGCCCCGTTCGCGCAGCTTTGCCAGCGCATCATCAGTTGTCTCGGTTTTGGCCCAGTCGCCAACCAATTCATCAACCTCGTGCACATTGGCAATGCGCGATGCTGCCAATGCAAACTGGGGATCACCGGCCAGTTCCGGGCGGCCCATGATTGCCGTCATGTCCTGCCAGTTGCCATCGCTCGTCGTGCAAAGAATGACGCAGCCGTCCCGAGTGGGATAGGCGTTCCAGGGTGCCACAAGCGGATGTCTGCATCCGTTGCGAAACCCGCGAGTTTTGCCCGTCAGAACCTTTCCAAGGAATGTTCCGGTCAGGGTGAAACTGGTGTCAAACACCGCCATGTCCAATAGCTGCCCAAACCCCGAGGCTTCTTGAACACGCAAGGCTGCAACGCAAGCCGTGGTTGCGTTTACACCTGTGAACACTTCCAGGATCGGCAGATCAACGATGGCCGGTCTGTCATTTATGTCGCCGGTCGTGGCCAACAATCCGCTGATCGCCTGCATTTCAACTTCGCCCGGATCAACAAGCGGTGGATTGGCTGCACCCAGTCCAAATGGTGACATGGCGCAAACAATCAGGCGTTCGGTATCAAGTCCGCGCAACATCGCCTTGCCTTGCGGCTTGCCATCCGGCGCAATCGGCGGGGTCACGATGACAATCGCTGCCGTATCGACCAATGCCTGCCATTGCCCGGCAAACTCCGCAGACGTGCTGTCCAGCTTTATCTGCTCGCCGCTCATCTGGCTAAAGGCATGATCGCGCCATTTTGCTGGCTCGTTTGGCAGGGGGTCACCGGACACCAGAACCCGAATTACTTCGGCACCCAGATCCGCCAACCGGCCAGCACAAACGCTGCCAGCCAAACGGCCGACGCGTTCAACAACCTTCACACCGGCAAGTGGTCCTTTTTGCAGCAAAGGTATCCTCCCAACAGACCTAGCGAAACGCGTCGATACCAGCCAGTTCACGTCCCTGGATCAACGCCAGAATGCCGTTTGCACCATCCGGAATTGGCAGCATGCGGACATCGCGATATAGCTGTTCCAGACCGGTTTCTTCGGCCACACCCATTGCACCATGCACTTGAATGGCCTCGGATATTGCAGTTTCGCAGGCCGTCGTCGCATAGCGCTTGGCCATCGCCGAGGTGCCGTTGGCCCGCTCGCCGTGATCCATTGCATTCAGGGCGGAATAGCAAAGCAGGCGGCTGGTGACGATCGCAGTTTCAATATCGGCCAGTTGCTTTTGCACCAGCTGATGGCCACCAATAAATTTGCCGAACTGTTTGCGAACACCGGCATATTCCACCGCCGCCTCAAACGCTTTTTGCGCCAGATGAACAGCTGCAAGACCGACCAAGGGTCGGTTACCGTTCCATGTCACCGTCAAAAGACGCGCGGCATCGCCTGTTGCACCAAGCGAGTTGATCTTTGGCACCCGGCAATTGTCATAAAGTATCTCGCCCAGATGTCCCTGGCGCAAACCAAGACAGGGGATTTCACGGGTTTGCACACCGGCAGTTTCGCGTTCAACCACGATACGACGCAATTTGGAATTGCCGCGTTCATCCTTACCTTCAGAGCAGGTGGTGTTGAAAATATCGGCGATCCCGGCATTGGTGATCCAGATTTTGGCACCGTTGATGACCAGTTCATCACCGTCTTCTTTTACGGTAGTTTGAACCTCGCGCGGGTTCGAGCCTACATTGGGCTCGGTCGTTCCGGTGCAACAAATTTTTGTGCCCGCCAAAATGCCCGACAGGAACATTTCGTTCTGCTCTGGCGTGCTTTCGGCAAAGATACGCGCGGCAGTGCATTCCTGCGCCAATATCGACATCGAAATCACTGGCGGCAGAATTTCAAACATTAGGCCATAGTCGAGCATTTTCAGCCCGGCACCGCCGTCTTTTTCGGGCAGACGCGGGGCCATAAGGCCCATCTGTGCCAGAGGCTTATAAATCTCCAGCATTGCCGATTTTGGCAAGGGCTTGGACGCATCATGTTTGGCAAGGATCGGGTCTACGTCCCGCTCAACCATCGCTTTGGTTGCGTCGCGAATAAGTTCTTGTTCGGATGTGAATTTAAAGTCCATTACGCTTTTGTCCTCATGGCATTACAAAGCCGCCGTTTACGCTGATGACCTGCCCGGTCACCCAGGATGCCTGATCGGAAGCCAGATAGGTAATCATGTTGGCATGATCCTGTGGCAGACCGATACGGCGGGCGGGATACATCCGCAGAACCTTTTTGGTTCGCGCCGCATAACGTTCTTCGCCGATCGCTTCTTTTGTCTGTTTTTCGCGCGCCTGACGCAGTTCGGTGTCTGTCGCACCGGGTGAAACCACGTTGAGCGTGACCCCATCCGGGCCGACCTCTTGGGCGACGGATTTGATCAGGGCGATCACACCGCCCTTTGCGGCCGCGTAATAAGACAGGCGTGCCTGTCCGACACGGGCGGAATCTGATGCCATGCAGATGATGCGGCCAAACTTGCGTTCAACCATACCCGGCAAAACCGCGTGCATCACATTCAGCGGGCCATAAAGGCAGACATCAATAATGCGCTTCCAGTCCTTGGGGCCGGAATCAAGAAACAGCTTATCGTCAAGCAAGGCCGCCGACACGATCACGATATCGGGCGCGCCCAGACGATCGGTGACGGTTTGAATCATCGCCTCGACGCTTTCCAGCGAACTGATATCTGCCTGCACACCAAGTGTCTGGCTATCATCACCTTCAAGACGGTCGGCAGCGGCAAGGGCAGCCTCGCCGTTGATGTCGGCTACGGCGACTTTTGCGCCGGAATTTCTAAGCTCGTTCGCGGTGGAAAACCCGATGCCCTGGGCCGCGCCAACAATCAGGGCAACCTTTCCCTCAAATTCAATCTGCATGGATTTCTCCTATGGTTTTTCGTTTATCAGCGCAAAGCTTTCTCTGCGCAAAACCCGGCGTCATACGCAACCGCGCTGGCTGAACCAGGCACACATTCCAGTAGACGGGACATGTTTCATTAAGTAGTCTAACGTGAGTTCGGATGTCAAACGGGATATTGATCGTGGCAACACCCACTTTGTCTGTGCAATATTCATATGACCGGACCAAGATTGCGAACGTATCTTTGCAAACAAGAAACCAACAATCCATCAGGAGGCAAAATAGTTAAGCCATTGAATACACTCTCAGATAGCAAATCCCCGCACGTGTCACTTTTGGATATTCTTGGTCAATCTGGTCAGGATTCCAGTGATCTACCGTTGGATGGTATCCTAGTCGCGGATTTCAGCAGGCTACTGCCCGGCCCCTGGTGCACGCAAATGCTAGCCGACCTTGGCGCGACTGTTATCAAGCTCGAGCGGCCCGGCAGCGGTGATATGAGCCGTGCCAATCCGCCTGCATTTGGCAAACGCAGTGTGTATTTTAACAGCGTCAACGGCGGTAAACACAGTATAACGGTTGATCTGGCAACGGCTGATGGTCAACAGATTGCGCATAAGCTGATCGAACAGGCAGACGTGATGGTCGAATCCTTTCGCCCGGGCGTCGCCAAGAAACTTAGGATTGATTTTGAACAGGCCAAAGCGCTGAACCCGGCGCTGGTCTATTGCTCAATTACCGGTTTTGGTCAAACTGGACCACTGGCCCATATTTCCGGCCACGATCTGGTTATTCAGGCGCTATCGGGNTTTGCCGGGCTATCGGCGCAGCCGGGAATGGCACCCGATGTTCCGGGATTTCAGGCNGCAGATTATGCCGGGGCGACGATGGCGGTTATCGGCATTCTTTCAGCGCTGATGAAACGCGAGAAAACCGGCAAGGGCAGCAATCTTGATATTGCGATGTTTGATAGCCTGTTTGCCATGTGCAACATCGCGCTGACCGGTGCCATGTCACGCCATGCGGGCAATACTGGCAAACCGGCGATCGAAGTTTGGGGCGGCAATCCGCGTTATGCGACCTACCTTACGGCNGACAACAAGGCCGTCGCAGTNGCATTGCTNGAAAAGCGCCTTTGGGTNAANTTTTGCAACGCTATCGAACGTCCTGATCTGATAGACGACGATGAAAGCCTTGAGGATCGCCATAGCNACCACGGCCACAAGGCCGAGGATTACCGGGAAGCAATCGCCGCGTGCTGTCGCGCCAAAAACCGCGATGAGCTGATTGATGAAATGACCCGGCATGGGGTGCCGATGTGCCCAATCTATTCGCCCGACGAAGCGTTGAATTCCGAAAACGTGGCGGGACGAGGGCTTATTGAAATTGCCGAGCATCCGGAAGAAGGTGAAATTCCACAGTTTGTTAATCCGCTGGCCCTTTCAGGGCTGGCCATGAAACATCGTTCGCCCGCACCTGATGTCGGTGAGTCAAGCGAAGCGGTTCTGAAAGGCCTTGGGTTTGACAAGGAAACCATGGACCGCTTTCACAAAAATGGAGTGATATGATCGCCATGCCAAATCTGGAAAACGCCAACGCACTTTCGCAATATGTATCTTCAACAACGGAACGACAATTGCCGCCGGACGTCCTTGATGCGGCGCGCATGTGCCTTGCCGACTGGCTTGGCGTTCTTGTCGGGGCCCATGCACAGGGCGCCGGGATCGTGGCGCGTAAGGTAGCAAGCAGTTGGAACGCACCGGGCAATGCACCGGTTTTCCAGAATGGCAGGCAATCGCCACTGGCGTCGGCATTGGTCAACGGGACCTTCGCCCATTGCCTTGATTATGACGACACGCATCTGGGCTGCCTTGCCCATCTTAGCGGTCCGACATGGGCGGCAACCCTTGCTATGGCATCGGAACTTGGAAGTTCAGATATGCATGCCATGAAAGCATTTGTGACCGGGTTTGAAACCGGCGCAAAACTGGGTGGGCAGGACTTTGGCGAGACCGCCAACAAGCGTGGTTTTCATTCAACATCAGTTCTGGGACGGTTTTCGGCGGCAGCGTCGGTCAGCAGCCTGATGGACCTGAACGAAGAGCAGATTGTGAATGCAATGGGCGTCGCGGCAACCACGGCTGGTGGGCTTGTTGCTTCGTTTGGAACGATGGGAAAACCCTTTCACGCAGGCAAGGCCGCGATGGATGGCATTCTTGCCGCGCAGATGGCCGCTGGCGGCTTTGAGGCTGCGAAGGATTTGCTGGAAACGGACGGCGACACACTGGCGTCCGCCTTTATTCAGGATAGCGAGGTCCGGATTTCAAAGTTGGACTTTGGCGGCGATTGGGAAATTCACAACAACACATTCAAACCCTATGCGGCCTGCCTGCTTGTCCATCCGACCGTGGAAAGCGCGCGCGACATCGGTAGCCAGATGGCCGGGCGCAAGCTGCGTTCGGTCACAGCAAAGATCAATCCGATGGTTTTGCGCTTTGCCGCCAAGACCGAAGTAAACGAGCCGCTGGAAGGCAAATTCTCGGTGGCATATTGCGCGGCTCTGGGCCTGTGCGGATTTGATGCATCCGAGCAGGATTTCACACAGGAGCGCCTCGATAATCAAAACGTCCAGGCCGTCTTTAATATGGTCGACGTTGTCACAGACGAAAGTTTGACGACAACCGCTGCCTCGATGACTGTCTCGTTTGAGGACGGTTCGGACTTAACTGTGGACACGCCATTGGCGCGCGGCAATCCCGGCAACCCAATCGGATGGGATGGGATGGAGCGCAAGTTCATGTCGCTGGTTGAACCCGTCTATGGCGCGCAATCAGAGACGATGTTCAAACTTGCCCGCGAGGCAGGTGAAGGCGACGGCCTGACACAAATTGCGAGTATGTTGGCTGACAAAAAATTCCACTGATTTCTGGTATTTTGGATTTGAAATTTGAACGGGCGAGGAACCATGGGCTCTGAACTATTTTCACCATTTCGTATTAACGATGTGACACTGGACAACCGGATCGTCGTATCACCGATGGGGCAATATTCCGGCGACGGTCAAGGCAGTGCCACCGACTGGCACATAATGCATCTGGGCAATCTTGCCGTATCCGGCGCAGGTCTGGTCATTATCGAGGCGGCGGCGGTTGAACCGCAGGGGCGTGTCAGCCCGATTGATCTGGGTATCTGGTCAGACGCGAATGCTGCTGCACTGGAGAGTGTGCTTGGATTTTGTCGCAAACACAGCGATTGCAAATGGGGGATGCAGATTGCCCATGGCGGACGCAAGGGTGGTGTTTCGCCAGCCTGGAAAGGGCAAAAACCGCTGGCTGAAAAAGACGGCGGTTGGACGCCGGTCAGCGCCTCGGGAATGACCTACCCGGGTCGCGAGCAACCGATTGCACTGGACAGCGAAGGCTTAATCCGGGTGCGCGATGCCTTTGTGGCGGCGGCGGTGCGGGCCCGCGATCTTGGGGTTGATGTGTTAGAAGTTCACAATGCACATGGCTACCTGTTGCACTGTTTCCT
>JGI24723J26617_10001667_pt1 | contig 19114 bp, 20 predicted proteins | sample Cruoilmetagenom6_FD_26617 | JGI IMG/M metagenome (IMG submission 26617)
CGGAGAAACCCATTCCCCGCCGATAAATAGCTTCTTTTGTGTATAGGCAAATTGTTCTGTCATCTGGTCACCTGCTTGTTCGCCAAAACCCGTCGTTAACAACTTTCACTTGGCCACATTCGATCCGTCAGGCAAAACCCTACCTGCTCAGAAAAGCAGCTCATCTGAGCTGTTGTATTCTGAGGCGGGCCGTTCATTTGCCGTCCGAGCTATGGATTCTGGGCTCGTCTAATATGGTAATATCCAACCACTAGGCGCGCCGGTGCGTCAACCGCGAACAGACAGGTTAAGCGGTCACACCATGGCCATGATCACATACGTGATTGAAACGCCGCAAAAACGGGCTGGTTAAGCCATGATTGACGATTCTGGGGCGTCTAAGTATTGAATTCAGAATTCTGAAATGGATGAGTCATGAAACCTATTGATCAGGAACCGGCGCTAACAGAACGAGTGCGCGATGCAATCGTAGATTCGATTCTTGATGGCACGTTTCAGACCGGCGACCGTTTGGCGCAGGAACAATTGGCCGACAGGCTGAACGTGTCGCGCCAACCCGTCAGTCATGCGCTCTCGCTGCTAAAGGAACAGGGCGTGCTGGTAACCCTTGGGCGCAAGGGGCTGACCCTGGCGCCGATGGATCCGGCGCTGGTGGGGCGGCTATATCAGGTGCGTGGGCCGTTGGATGCGCTGGCCGCCCGGTTATGCGCTGCCCGCGTCGCCGCCAATGAGATTGGCGCGCGTGACTTTCGCGCCCTGAACGCCCTTATCGAGCGCAACGCCCCAAACGACCCAAAGCGCGGCGTGGACCTTCCTGTCCGCCAACTGACCCGGCAGATCAATGCAGATATGGATTTTCATGTCTCGCTATACCGACTGTCGGGCAATTCGCTGATCGAGGATATCTCTCGCGCCCATTGGGTGCATTTCCGCCGCTCTATGCGCGCCGTTCTGACCAATCCAGTCGAACACCCGCAAGTGTGGAAAGACCATCGTGAAATTCTGAACGCTGTTCAAGATGGTGATTCCGACCAGGCCCATCGCCTGTCCGTTCAACATTGCGAACACGCGGCGATAAAAGTCACAGCGAGCATGACCACCAAAAGTGCCAGTTGATGAGCGACTTGTCTTAATGAGAATTCTCATTCTACGCGGCGAATTGGCGCGTGAGTATGTGCATTTGTTCCTTTTGATCCGGCCGAAACTGTAGGTGCGCCTCTGGCCGTTCGTCAGCCTGCAACCATTTCAATCAGGAACGTCACATATAATCACGCTGCAATTTCGAGTTCAACCGCACCGCTGCTCTCGCTGAGTGGCGCCAACTTGGCGTGTCATAAAGGACAGCTATACTGGCCTAGTGGAAATCCGTTCGCATTCGTCTGACACCCCTCTTTGAGCGTTATTTGATGCACCGCATCACGCGTGAAATCTTCGCTGTAATTACTCTTTCTCAGATCGGCCCTCTGGCCTTAAAATTAGGAAAGAAAACATCTACATTTTTTGGGGCTATTCATTTAGGCTTGGTGCCAGCCATAAAACAAAAAAACTAGTAAGGCCGAGGTAAGCAATGGGGGGTGAAATGGGGCGGTTTCTTGTCGTAAACACTGTGAAGAACGAAGGTGCCTTCCTGCTTGAATGGCTCGCCTGGAATCGCATCATCGGGTTCACGGATTTCATGATTTTTCAGAATGACTCGGTTGATGGTTCAAAAGAGCTGCTCAACGTTTTGCACCAGAACGGGTTCATTACATTTGTGGACAACGACAACGCGCGTTTCGCTTCTCCGCAGAAGTATTCCTATGGTCTGGCCGGCAAATCAGAAGCCTTTTCTAAAGCAGATTGGGTTTTGGCAATCGATATCGATGAGTTCCCAGTGATCAGCGTGGGTGACGGTACGATTTCTGCTTTGGTTTCTGCTTATCCTGATGATGCCGATGAAATTCGCCTGAATTGGCGCAATTTCGGCAATGGTGATCACATTGAAATGTCGAGGGATCTTGTTGTTGAAAAATTCCGTACATGCCTTCCTGAGGAGTCCCAGCGCGATCGCCGCTTTCCAACCAAGACCCTATTTCGTCCAAAATCTTTCTCACGTTTGGGCCCTCACAAACCAAAAGCCGCGTTAAAGGAAGTCTGGAACGCGTATGATGGATCGGGGAATCCCATCATAGATCCTGCGAATGTCGGCGTAGGGCTCATGGACCCTGATGGCCAAAAGCTGGCCTCGGTCTACCATTATATCGTCAAGGACATTTCGAATTTTGTTCTGAAATGCGATCGAGGGAAATCCGGTCATGCTAATCGTGAAATGAAAGCGCGGTACTGGCGTCACTGGAACGCCCAGGCAAAAGGCGGGATAGATGAGACACTTGTGCGGCATGCGGACCAGATACGAGAAGAGATATCCTGCATTGATGATGCCTGCGGTGGCCTTCCCCTGAAATTACAGGAGCAGGCATATGCGTGGCGCGAAAAGCGCTTTTCTGAACTTATGGAGGAAACGGAGTACGCCGAGATGTTGAGCGAAATCTGCACGCATGAGAATCTGGACGTTCCCGCCCATATGCTCCCCCGATCTAAATTGGAGCCCATTGTGAAGGAGCCCATTGTGAAAGAACCGGTTGGCGACGTGGTTGAAGAGCCCCCAAAAAGGGGACCCAATCTTGATTTCAGCCTGATGTATAAGCTTGCCAAAGAAGAAGATGGTGAAATTCACGAAACCGAGAGCTACGTGGTTGTTCATCTTCCGGGCAAGGATCGTCTGCTATGCGGTTTTGACAACCTGTCTTCGATCAAGTCAGAGGGCCCGCGCAAGCCATGGGCGTTTGATATCGCAAGAAGCCGCGGATGGGGTGTTTTGGGGGTGATGGTAAAGAAGAACGACTGGTTCCAATCTCCTGATCTCTACCCGGTTCTCGAAGACATGAGAGACAGGGGCATTTTTTCAAGCTACGAGAATGTTACGATGTATGGCTCCTCAATGGGCGCATTCGGTGCGGCCGTTTTCGCGCCCCTTTCCCCCGGCTGCACTGTCGTCGCTTTCGGGCCTCAATCTTCCTTGGCAGCGGATCTGGCACCTTTCGAAACACGGTACCGGTTTGCAAAGAAAAACACGGATTGGTCCACCGGCCGTTATCGCGATGCGGCACAGGGGGTGCGTTCGGCCGGAAAGGCTTATCTTGTTCACGATCCGCTGGTGGAGCCGGACCGCAAGCATGTGGAGCGGATGCTTGGAGATAACACAGTCAACCTGTCTTGGGCGTTTCTGACTCACAAGATACCGCCAGCCTTCCGGCGGATGAATATTCTCAAACCCATGGCCCAGGAGATGATCGAAGGATCGATGACCCATGAGCGGTTTTGCGACCTGCTCCGCGAAAGGCGGAATTCTATCGCTTATCTCGTGCGCATGCTGGACGGGGCGGTAGACAGAGGGCATTACAGGCTGGGACTTGCGGCGCTCAGCAAGATCAGGGAGACCAAAGATAATTGGCGGCTACGGCAGGTCGGGCGTCGATTGCGACAGAAGATGCGGCAATCGGAGGCCGATGATTCATCAAAACAGCCGCCTGTTGCACAAGACAGTCTCTGACCCAGAGTTTGTAAAGTGGCGGTAAAACTAGGGTCGCCGGACATCCTTAGCGCTTGGTGCTTATAGGAGACTAGAAGAATCCATTCATGATCGTGGTGAATTGCTTTGCAATTTTTTCCGGCCGAACCTGTTCACGCATCGCCCGCACCCTTTCTAGACCGGCCTCCCATTCCGCTGANCCAATCGCCTCACGTGCATATTCAACGGTTTCAATGATCTGCTGATCATCCTCGCCTTTGGTCATAAAGGGATAGTCTTGGCCCAAAAAACGGATTGCGTCGTGAACCGCGGGGGTGCAAATCACGTTGCGATCCGCTCTGGCTGCTGTGAAGCCCTTTGTGAAGGGTTTGGGCTGACGAAGCTTCGTTTCCCGCCGCACGCAATAGTGCATATGCGCTTGGTCAATTTCTGATAGGGTTTGTTCGAAATCTGTTTGCGCCTCAGCGCTGAACTGCAGCATGTCGCTTTCGATCTCAGGTGGGACAAAGGTATTATTCGGATCGCCGATATAAGCAAGCTTGAGATCAGGGCTTTCTGGCTGTGGCGCCTGTTGAATGCGTTCATCCGCATGGTGATCAAGAAGCTCGATCCGCGGCATATCGAACCCATCCCGCCGTGCGATGCGTTCACATTTCCCCTGCATGAATACCCGCGATGCTTCGCTTGCCGCGATGTGAAGGTCGGCGTTTTTGAATACGCCGCCGCCTCCGAAACTATCCACATGGTCGATAGCGAGCCCGGTGACTGCATTTCTCAGCTCGCCACTTTCCTCATCCGAGAGTATATCCAAGGACCCCTTAAGGGCGATCAGGACCGCTCCGTCTGCATTTTTCAGGAACTTTCGCCACTTTGCGGGTTTTCGTTCAGGATGGGGAAGAACCTCTGCGCTAACTTCGTAGGTTTCGCCGAAATAGCGGTTTCCAAAGGATGCAAGCTGATCGCACCGCATGTAGCGTGAACCTGTTCCGCGAAGCCTGCCTTTAAACGCAAGAATAACCCGGCGCTTCCTTTCCTTGAGTTGGCCATCATCCAAGTAGTAGTAGCGCATAGATTGAAGCCCTCTTTGCAAAATGAATGTCTTCCCGGCAGACCCTAAATTGCGGGAATCCAAACGCCAAGGGTGTTGTCAAATGAAACTGGCTTGAGGCGGTCAGAGCCGGGGGGCAGCGTTCTGCCATAAGGTACAGTTATATTGTAAATGTAGAGACTGGTTCGCATTCGTCTGACAGCACCTCTAACCGGTCACCCAAGTTGTGCGGAGGTCTCAATGACAAGCGTCTGCTACTCGGCTGGCACGAAGCCCTCAATGAGGTGTGTGAGCCCAAATCGTGCGCCTACAAAGATCGCCACGAAGGTGAGGGGGGCTGAAAACGCCAGTAGCGAAAATGCGGAGAGACCTTGTCCGATGCTGCATCCCAAGGCAACCACAGCACCGACGCCCATCATGGCGGCCCCGAATATTTGACGACGCAATTCGCGGGGATCTTCACAGGCTTCCCATCGAAAATGTCCTTTGATGAGGCTTCCGACAAAGGCACCTAGCCAAACACCGACGACTGAACCAATGCCAAAACTCAGTGTTTGGCCTGTTGATGTCATGGTGAACAGAATTGTTTCGCCTAAAGGTGCTGCGAAGCTGTGGGACGAAATGGGAATGCCGTCAAACCCATTGGCAGCGATCCAAGTTGTGAAAACCCACCCGCTTGTGACAGAAAAGCCGACNACGACTGACCAGAAGATTGCTGATCTATCTGAACGGATCGACGCTGCGCTCATGGCGAGCACGATAAGAATCGCGCCGATGATCATTCCTATGGTTGAAACAGGCAGGCCGCTCGTGCCGCTCAGAAGATGCGCAATGCCTTGTGGATCGCTGGCGGGAACCCGCGGGGGAAAAAGCAAAATACGCAACCAAGCACCGGGGCCAGATATGGTCGCGTAAGCAGTTATACCCATTACGACAACGATAACGAAGGATCGCAGATCGCCGCCACCTAGGCGCGCCAAAGCACCAAAGCCGCAATTGCCAGCCATCGCCATGCCGTATCCAAAGAGGAGTCCGCCAAATATCGCCGCCATCGGGGCAAATGATTGAGAAAGATAGAAGGACTGTGTTGGTGCAACCCACCCCATCGCAAGACATGCAAAGGTGCCCAGAACTGCAACGCCTATGGCCAAAACCCACATGCGTAGACGCGTATCACTGCCACCATATGCATAATCTTCAATTGCACCCAATGTGCAAAACCGACCGAGACGGGCGGCGAGCCCGAGCAAGATTCCCCCGAATGCCCCAGCAAGTGCTGCTACATTTCCGTCACCCCAAGCGTCAAGCACAAGGCGTCCTCCCTTTTGGCTATGATCGAAACATCCCATTTTCGACGGGTGTTTCGATCAGCCCGTCTTGCAGAACAAGTCATAGACAACAGAGATGATCTTCTTGCAGCGGTCATCCGTCAAGCTGTAATAAATGGTTTTGCCCTCACGGCGCGGCTTAACGAGGCCCTCAAGGCGCAAACGCCCGAGTTGTTGGGAGACGGCAGCCTGTCGCGCCGAAAGCAATTCTTCAAGTTCAGTCACCGACTTTTCGCCTGTCACGAGGTGACAAAGGATCATCAATCGTCCCTCATGGCCGATGGCCTTGAGAAAGTTTGTCGCAAGTGTAGCGTTATCCATCATTGCGTCGAGCTCATCGTCGCTCAATGTGGTATCAAAAACAGGCAGTGTCATGGCGCAGGTCCGTCTAACGTCTGGTGTTGGGTCCATGCCCAACATGGTTGCATTGATCACTACACGGCTAAATCCCTGCTTACGAGAGACCTACGGAGAAATTTTTGCAGGGTGTTTCATTGGCTTAGGGGCTCCAACGATGTTTTGATCTCAAATGGTATGTCCTGCTCTTTGAGCATCATGCCGAGTAGCCCCCAAAAGAAGTCCTCGCCGGGGTATCCCTCAAGGCGCGAAACCTCTGTTCCGTCGATCAGCAGAACAAATGTGGGCGTAAAATTGATGGCGCGCGAAAGAACAATGTCTTCCGGTATCGGATCCGTAATGTCGAAGCGCCGCAATGGGGCTGCCGCGCCTTCGCCGGTCTTGTCATAGATGTGACCTAATTCACGGTTCCACGCGGCGCACCAAACGCAACCTGGCTCTTCGGCCATAAGGAGCGTTGTCTGGGCATTGCCAAGCGAAGGCACCACCAAACCCATGGCAAGAATGAAAATGCTGGTCAAAACTTTAAACATTCACGTATTGTAATGTGACTACGCAATTTTTCAAGGAATGCATCGTGCTTGAAATATCTTTTTTTGGGGCTGCCGTGGCGGGTTTTCTGTCCTTCTTTACGCCCTGCATCCTACCGATGGTGCCGTTTTACCTAAGCTATATGGCCGGGCTTTCCATGAGCGAGCTAAAAGGAGAGGAGGATTTCCCCCCAGGCGTTCAGCGCAGGCTGATTTTCTCTGCCATCGCATTTGCCATGGGTGTGACAACAATTTTTGTACTTTTGGGCATGGGNGCCACTGCATTGGGCGAAGCGTTTGGGCAGTGGAAACAAGAATTGCGGTATGTTGCGGCTGGGGTGTTGTTGCTGTTTGGCCTTCATTTNATCGGGATNATGCGAATTCCGTTTTTATACCGAGAGGCACGTATTGAGAGTTCGGCCGCACCCTCGACNGTGACCGGGGCCTATGTGATGGGGCTTGCGTTCGGGTTTGGCTGGACGCCTTGCGTTGGTCCTGCGCTCACCTCGATCTTGATGATCGCGGGTGGNTTTGGTGATATCTGGCAGGGCGGCGCTTTGCTTGCAGTCTATGGTTTAGCCATGACTTCGCCGTTCATCATAGCCGCATTTTTTGCGCGCCCATTCTTGGGTTGGGCGCAGCGCAATCGAAAATACCTTGGAGTGGTGGAGAAGATCATGGGGGCGATGTTGATCCTGTTTGCCGTTCTAATTGCCACTAATTCGGTAAATTACATNGCCAATTGGCTTATCCAGACATTCCCATCATTCACGTCGATTGGCTAAAGGAGAAATACCATGTTCCGCACCGCATTTGCTGCATTAATTATCATGACAGCACCGCTGTTTGCCGCCGAAGTCGGAGACGACGGTTTGCACGAAGCAAGTTGGATCGAAGAAACTTTCAAGGATCTACGCGAGGACCACNAAGAGGCGACGGCGCAAGGAAAGACATTGATGGTGATAATCGAACAACGNGGTTGCATCTACTGCGCCAGGATGCACGAAAAGGTGTTTCCCGATCCGGAAATCACCCAAGCGTTGAACGATGATTTTTTCGTTGTTCAGATCAACATGTTTGGCGATGTAGAGGTGACCGACCTTGATGGCGAGACCATGTCAGAAAAAGATATGGTCACACGCTGGAATGCAAACTTTACCCCAACGCTGATGTTTTTTCCGCCAGATATCGCGGCCGACTTGCCCGCAAATCAAGCTGCAGTGGTTACGATGCCCGGAGCNTTCGGAAAGTGGACAACGCTTAACCTGCTCAACTGGGTCAGCGAGGCGGGGTATGGGGGCGAGGAATCCTTCCANCGCTATCACGCGCGCATATTGCAAGAACGNGGAATNGTTGAGTAATNACGCNCCNTCACATAGTCACATTCANATAAACGATTTTATAGTTGCGAGAATCCGTTTCTGTGCNTTACTGTAAGCAGTAAGAGGAGATGACCCAGGGAGGGGCCATGAAACGTATCATGCTTACAGCCATTTTGGCTGGACTTGGGTCGATTGCATTCGCCCAAACCGTACCTAACAACGTAACTTTTGGTGACTATGGCCAAGTTGATGCGTCGCTTTCCGACGTGGTGGGGGATCCTGCCGCTGGTTTGGAAATTATGGTCGCGCGCGGCAAGGGCAACTGTATTGCCTGTCATGACGTAACCGCTTTGAACAAATACCCGTTCCACGGTGAAGTCGGTCCATCCTTGGATGGCGTCGGTGATCGTTGGAAAGAGGCTGAACTGCGCGGCATTGTTGCCAATGCCAAGATGACGTTTCCAGATACGATCATGCCCGCGTTCTACAAGACCGAAGGCTATATTCGCCCTGGGAACGGCTACACTGGGCGCGCCGCTGAAGGCAAGCTTGATCCAATTCTGACCGCACAAGAAATCGAAGATGTGGTCGCTTATCTAATGACGCTGACCGAATAATCGTCAGCCGTTCGAAACAGGAGAAACCATGAGCTTTACACGTAGAGACACGCTCTTGATGGCAATGGGAACCGCGTTCGCGGTCGCCGTTCCATTCAAAGCATTCGCCGACGTGGACGCCGATATCAAGGCATTCACTGGTGGCGCAGAAATGGGCAGCGAAGGCATTACGCTGATCGCGCCGGAAATCGCAGAAAACGGCAATACTGTTCCGATCGAAGTAGATGCGCCTGGCGCGGTATCCATTTTGGTGCTGGCAACGGGCAACCCAACACCAGCGGTTGGAACGTTCAACTTGGCGCATTGTCTGGCGCGCAAACGGCATCCACACGGATTCGCCTTGCGGGCACACAAGACGTCGTTGCCATTGCGAAGATGCCAGACGGCAGCTTCGTGCGCGCCTCTCAAGCGGTTAAAGTCACAATCGGCGGCTGCGGCGGCTAAAGGAATTTAAAAATGGCAGAAAATGTAAAACCTCGTATCCGTGTCCCACGCGACGCTGCGGCAGGCGAGACGATCACAATCAAAACACTGATTTCGCACCCAATGGAATCCGGTCAGCGCAAAGACAGCGATGGCAACAAGATCCCACGTTCGATCATCAACCGTTTCACATGCACTTTTAATGGCGAGAGCGTCATTGATGTGACGCTTGAGCCTGCGATCTCTACGAACCCATTCTTGGAATTCCAGGCCGTGGTTCCAGAGGCAGGTACGTTCGAGTTCATTTGGTATGATGATGATGGTGACGTCTACAAAGAAACCAAAGACATCGCGATCAAATAAGTCTTCATGTCCAGGGAGGGGCTAACATGAACAATTCATTTCTCACAATAGGTGCGATGTGTGCCGTGATGGCTGTCCCTTTTGGTATGGCTTTGGCAGACGAAAATGCAAATCTGGTTATCGATGGTGAGATGAAAATCACTGTTCGCGCCCCCGCGGCAGACCATCTTGAAAACCTTGAGGAGGTTTTGTCAGGCTGGCTGTTTCGTTCCACCGAAACACAGGCGATGCAAGCGGATGATTTCGACAATCCAGGTATGATTTTTGTCGATAAAGGCCACGATACATGGAATACCGTTGAAGGCGAAAACGGTAAGTCTTGCGCAAGCTGTCATGGTTCGCCGGAAGAGCTGGCGGGCGTTACAGGTGTCTATCCGAAGTGGAACGAAGAGGCGGGCGAAGTTCGAACAATCTCCATGCAGATCAACAACTGCCGCACGGAGCAAATGGGTGCCGAAGAATGGGCCTATGACAAGGCAGACCTGTTGAATGTAACGGCGCTTTTGGCGTCGGTTTCGCGTGGTATGCCTGTCAATGTAGCAATCGACGGGCATGCTCAATCGACTTGGGAGCAGGGGCGCGAGCTTTACTACGAGCGTACTGGTCAGCTTGAAATGTCATGCGCAAATTGCCACGAAGACAACTATGGCAACAACATCCGCGCAGATCATTTGAGCCAAGGTCAGATCAACGGTTTCCCAACTTACCGTCTAAAGAACGCCCGACTGAATGGCGTACAATCGCGCTTTCGCGGTTGTGTGCGTGACACGCGCGCTGAGACGTATGCCGTTGGCAGCCCAGAATTTGTGGCGCTTGAGCTTTACGTCATGTCTCGGGGCAACGGTCTGGATATCGAAGGTCCATCCGTTAGAAACTAAAACCGAACAAAGGCCGCGGCATATAGATGTCGCGGCCTTTTTTTACCTTAAAACATTCACGTTTCGGAATGTGATTCCGGCTTAGGAACAGGACACATCATGATTTCTCGTCGCGATTTTCTACAGGCAGGGATGGCAGCAAGTGCCATCGTTGGCGCGTCTGGGTTCGGCAATTGGGGCAAACTGTCCGCTCAGCAAATGTTGTCACAAGATCAACTGTTGGAATTTGAAACCTTCGGCAACGTTTCCCTGATCCACGTCACAGACATTCACGCACAGCTTAAGCCAATCTATTTTCGGGAACCGTCGATCAATTTAGGTGTCGGATCCAATAAGGGCGTCGTTCCGCATATTACCGGCGCGGATTTCCGCAAGGCTTATGGGATCGAAGACGCAAGCCCATCGGCCTACGCGCTGAGCCATGATGACTTTTCTGCGCTAGCTCAAGGCTACGGCAAAATGGGTGGTATGGATCGCGTTGCAACGGTGGTGAATTCTATCCGGGCTGCACGCCCTGACGCCTTGTTGTTGGATGGAGGCGATACCTGGCACGGTTCCTATACCTGTCATCACACGGAAGGGCAGGACGTGGTCAATACCATGAACATGCTGAACCCTGATGCGATGACATTCCACTGGGAATTTACCCTTGGCAGCGATCGTGTTCGCGATATCGTCAACGATTTGCCTTTTGCGGCACTTGGGCAAAACATCTTTGATTCTGAATGGGATGAACCATCCGAGGATTTTGCCCCTTATAAGTTTTTTGAACGCGGCGGCGTAAAGGTCGCCGTGATCGGGCAGGCATTCCCATATATGCCTATTGCGAACCCGGGTTGGATGTTCCCCGAATACTCCTTTGGTATCCGAGACCAGCGCATGCAGGAAATGGTCAATGAAGTCCGGGGCATGGGGGCAGAGCTGGTCGTTTGCTTGAGCCACAACGGCTTTGATGTAGACAAGGCCATGGCGGGGCGGGTGCAAGGATTGGATGTAATCTTGTCCGGTCACACCCATGATGCCCTTCCTGAACCGGTCATTGTTGGTGACACCATTATAATTGCGACAGGATCGAATGGTAAATTTGTCAGCCGCGTTGATCTGGATGTGCGTGACGGCAAGATGCTGGGCTTCCGCCATAAGTTGATCCCGGTTTTCTCGGATGTCATTGAACCCGATGCAGCGGTCACGGCCGTTATTGATGAGCAGCGTGCGCCGTTTCTTGATGAATTGACTGAGGTGATCGGCAAAACGGCTGACGACACACTTCTGTATCGTCGCGGCAACTTTAACGGATCGTGGGACGACCTGATTTGTCAGGCTTTGATCGAAGAGCGTGATGCGGATATCTCCTTGTCGCCTGGAGTGCGCTGGGGCCCTTCAATTCTGCCCGGTCAGGACATCACACGCGAAGACCTTTGGAACGTCACCTCGATGAGTTATCCCAATGCTTATCGCAGTGAAATGACGGGTGAGACTATTCACACCATCATGGAAGATGTGGCCGACAACCTGTTCAACGAAGACCCCTATTACCAGCAGGGTGGCGACATGGTTCGCGTTGGCGGGATGGGGTATCGGATCGATATCAACAAATCAATTGGCGAGCGTATTTCGAATCTGACGCTGCTAAAGACGGGCGAGGGGATCGACCCATCCAAGACATATGTCGTGGCGGGTTGGGCGTCGGTCAATGAAGGCACCGAGGGCCCACCTATCTGGGACGTCGTNGAAAATTATATCAAACGCGAAGGCACAGTCAGCGTGGCACCGAATACGAGTGTCGACGTGGTTGGCGCATAGGGAGAACAATGAAAATGGATGGTTTCGTAAAGACATCTCGGCGTGCCTTCCTGCGTGGCAGTGCGGCTGTTGCCGCAGGGACTGTCGCGGGTGGCGCTGCTGCGCAAGGGGCACCGGACCCGCTAATTACCGAGCTGCAGGACTGGGCGTCATATTTGGGCGTTGGCGTCGATGAAACGCCGTATGGGCTGCCGATCAAGTTTGAAACAGATGTGGTGCGCCGCAGCGTGCCNTGGCTGACCGCATCACCGATTTCGTCAATCAACTTCACACCTATCCATGCGCTCGATGGTACGATCACGCCGCAAGGTTGCGCGTTTGAGCGTCACCATTCTGGGGCGATCGAGTTAACCAAAGACGACTATCGCTTGATGATCAACGGTCTCGTTGATCGCCCGTTGGTGTTCACATATGCTGACCTTGAACGCCTTCCACGCGAAAACCATGTTTATTTCTGCGAATGCGCGGCGAACACAGGGATGGAATGGGCTGGTTCACAATTGAACGGCGCTCAGTTCACCCACGGCATGATCCACAATATGGAATACACTGGCGTGCCGCTCCGCACGTTGCTGGCCGAAGCAGGTCTGGATGCTGCGGGTGATTTGTCCGACAAGTGGGTTTACGTGGAGGGGGCGGATGCCTCTTCGAATGGTCGCTCAATTCCGATGGAAAAAGCACTTGATGATGTGTTGGTGGCGTTCAAAGCCAACGGCGAAGCGCTTCGTATGGAGCATGGGTATCCCGTCCGTCTGGTTGTTCCCGGTTGGGAAGGCAATATGTGGGTCAAATGGATCCGCCGAATTGAAGTCACGGATTTGGCTGTTGAAAGCCGTGAAGAGACATCCAAATATACCGATGTTTACGAGAACGGGACTGCACGCAAATGGACGTGGGTTATGGATGCGAAATCCGTTGTCACCTCTCCAAGCCCGCAAATGCCGATCACGCACGGAACCGGCCCGCTGGTTGTTTCCGGCCTTGCTTGGTCGGGACATGGCAAGATTACACGGGTTGATGTGTCGACTGACGGTGGCATGAGTTGGCAAACCGCACGACTTGGCAAGCAGGGCGACACCAAAGCACTGACGCGCTTCTATCTCGACATGGACTGGGACGGCAGCCCAATGCTTCTTCAGTCGCGTGCTATGGATGAAACTGGCTATGTCCAACCCACCAAAGATCAGCTTCGCGAGATGCGCGGAGAAAATTCAGTTTATCACAACAACTGCATCCAGACATGGTTTGTGAATGAAGAAGGGATCGCCGAGAATGTCGAAGTCTCCTAATTTTGTGGTTCCTGTCCTCGGTGGGGCAGCACTGGTTCTGGCCCTGACATATGGTTTTATGGGGCGCGACTATGGTGCGCGGACCATTGAAAGCCTGGAAATACAGGTATCAGAGTCGCGCGAAAGCGCCGCAGACGCCTTAGCAACGGCACAAAAAAACGATGCTGAGATTGATCGTCTTATGGCAGAGCGTGAAGCGTTGCAGGCAATTGCGGCCAGCGGCGGCGGCTTGACTGAGCCTGCCCCTGTAGCCGGGGCTGCCTTTAATCTCGGACGTAAAGCGTTGCCCGAAGAAATTGCGGCATGGGACGTTAAAGTGCTTCCTGACGGGCGCGGTTTACCTGTGGGCAGTGGCGACGTTTGGACGGGCGAAGAGGTTTTCGTCGAGCGATGTGCCTCTTGCCATGGTGATTTTGCTGAGGGTTCGGGCAACTGGCCTGTTCTTGCTGGTGGCCTCGGCACGTTGGCGGACGAAGATCCGGTCAAGACTATTGGGTCGTTCTGGCCGCATCTTTCTACGTCATGGGACTACATCAACCGCTCTATGCCGTTTGGCGAGGCAGGCACACTGACGGCGGATGAGACCTATGCGATTGTGGCCTATCTTTTGTATTCAAACGACCTTGTCGATGATGATTTTGTCTTGAGCGACGTGAATTTCAACGACGTGGAATTGCCAAACGCAGGCGGCTTTGTGGTCGACGATCGCCCAGAGCGCGAGTATGCGGTATGGCGTGTTGAGCCATGCATGACGGACTGCAAGGAGGCAGTTGAAATAACAATGCGCGCGTCCGTTGTCGACGTTACACCTGATGAAGGTAAGGATGACGCTGCAGAGGAAGAAGATGCAGCAACTCCTAGCGCTACAAGTGGCGCTGACGCTGTTCAGGCCGCTGCTGATCCGGCGTTGATCGAAGCGGGCAAGGGGGCGTTCCGCCAGTGTAGTTCCTGCCACCAAGTTGGCCCCAAAGCGACCAACCGGACTGGGCCGCAGTTGAACGGAATTCTGGATCGAACCATTGGAAGCGCGGACGGGTTCCGTTATTCCAATGTCTTTAAAGATGCCGCTGAGGCTGGCGACGTTTGGACAGCGGATGCGCTCGCTGCATTTCTGGCCGATCCTCGTGGTGCAATGCCGGGAACCAAGATGGCGTTCCGCGGTGTCCGCAATGAAGGAGATACGGCGGCGATCATTGCCTACATCCAAAGTCTTGGTGTGGAATGATTGTGGCGTTTCGAAACATCCTTGCAATTGCGGCGTTGGTGGGTGCTCCGACACTCATCAATGCCGAAGCAGGCGGTGACCCTGAACGCGGCGAGACCTTGTATCGTCAATGCGCGCGCTGCCACCAGATCGGGGCAGGGGCTGTTGATCGTGTCGGACCCCATTTGAATGGTGTTTTTGATCGCTCAGCTGGTCAGTCAGAAGGCTTTGGGTATTCCGAAGGTTTGCGGCGCGCTGGGGCGAACGGACTTGTCTGGGACTATGACACGCTTGATGCCTACATCGAAGATCCGCGTGCGTTGGTGTCGCGCACACGAATGAACTTTCGCGGGATCGCCGGTCAGCAGGATCGCGACGATTTGTTAGCTTATCTTCGCACATTCTCTGACGATCCAAGCAACATTCCTGAATCAGCGCCGACCGCAGTTGCTGTTGATCATGAAGTCGCACCGGAAATCCTCGCCATCGTCGGTGATCCGGCGTACGGCGAATATCTGTCGGGGGAATGCACGTCTTGCCATCAGGCGAGCGGTGAAGCCTCGGGAATTCCAAGCATTACGAATTGGCCGGCGGAAGATTTCGTTATTGCCATGCATGCCTATAAGGACGGGGTTCGTGCCCATCCAGTCATGCAAATGATGGCCCAACGGCTGTCTAACGAAGAGATCGCAGCACTCGCTGCATATCTCGCAGACATCGAATAATCGGTGCAAAACAGGGAGAGAACGATGAAATTTAACAGAAGAGCCTTTCTCGGCACAGCCGCGGCGGCCGCAGGAACACTTTCGGCGCCACTGCTGGTTCGTGCAGACGGACATGGCAAACCACGCGTTGTGATCGTGGGCGGGGGCGCGGGAGGTGCGACTGCTGCACGCTACATCGCCAAAGACAGCAAAGGTGAGATCGACGTTACGCTGATCGAACCAACACGCACGTACTACACCTGCTTCTTTTCGAACCTGTACCTTGGTGGGTTCCGCAGCATGGACAGCTTGGGCCATTCGTACGGCACGCTGGCTGCTGAATACGGGATCAACGTTGTGCACGATTGGGCGACAGGTGTTGATCGTGACGCTAAGACGGTTGCGACTGCCGGTGGTCATTCTATTCCCTATGATCGCCTGATCCTGTCACCCGGTATCGATTTCGTTGAGGGGGCCGTGGCAGGCTGGGACGTTTCATCTCAGAACAAGATGCCACACGCTTATAAGGCGGGTTCTCAGACTGAATTGTTGCGTGCGCAGATCATGGCAATGCCGCAGGGCGGCACCTACGCGATGGTTGCACCACCAAACCCGTTCCGCTGCCCTCCTGGCCCATACGAACGTGTGAGCATGGTCGCGCACATGCTTAAGGAAGTGAACCCAACTGCCAAGATTCTGATCGCGGACCCGAAGGAAAAGTTTTCAAAGCAAGGTTTGTTTGAGGCCGGTTGGAATAACCACTACGCTGGCATGATCGAACGTGTTGGCCCTGATTTCGGTGGCGACAACGTAACTGTTGATCCAGAAGCTATGACGCTCGACATCGATGGTGAAACGACCAACGTTGACGTGTGTAACGTCATTCCAGCGATGAAAGCCGGCTTGATTGCGCATCAGGCCGACATCACCGAAGGCAACTGGGCCCCCGTGAACGCGGCTGACTTGTCGTCCAAGGTAGATGAAAATATCCACGTTTTGGGCGATGCTTGTTCGCAAGGCGACATGCCGAAATCTGGCTTCTCGGCGAATAGCCAAGCCAAGGTTTGTGCCAACGCTGTTCGTGGTGCGCTGACGGGGTCCACTGTGTTTCCTGCGCGCTTTGCAAACACATGCTGGTCGCTGATCGACACCAATAACGGCATCAAGGTCGGCGCCACCTATGAGGCGACAGACGAAAAGATTGCCAAAGTTGACGGGTTTATTTCTCAGAATGGTGAAAGTGCTGAAGTGCGCCAAACTACTTATGAGGAATCTGTCGGTTGGTATGATGGCATGACTGCCGACATGTTTGGCTAAACAACTTGCGGGGGTTTGATAATAATCAAGGCCCCGCATTTCCACCCGTTTTAAGGTTACGAAACCAAACTGGAGGAACGACCATGAAACGTTTTTTGTTTGCTGCATGCCTTGGCATGATTGGAACTATGGCCACGGCCGAAGGGAGCACGGTCTATTCATTTGACGGATCGTTTGATGATGCAACATTTTCTGTCGAAAGCGCGATCATTGGAAAAGGTCTGGTGATCGATTACGTCAGCCACACTGGTGAGATGTTGAATCGGACAGGCGCAGACGTTGGCAGTGACGTCGAACTGTTCGGGGCGGCAGATATCTTTGTCTTTTGCTCCGCGAGCCTGTCACGCGAAGTGATGGAGGCGGACCCGATGAACATTGCTTATTGTCCGTATGGTGTCTTCGTTGCCGAGCGGGACGGTGATGTCATGATAGGCTTTAGAAATTACCCTGAAGGCGAGATGCAGAAGGTGCAGAGCCTTCTTGATGAGATCGCCCGCGAAGCGATTGGCGAATAGGGCGATATATGAACTACCAAGACTTTTTTGAGCGTCAGCTAAGCGACCTTCAAGATGAAGGGAACTACCGGGTATTTGCGGATCTAGAGCGGCACAAGGGGGCGTTTCCTCAGGCGACGAACCGCGTGGGCGACGTTGTCCGTGAAGTGACTATTTGGTGTTCAAACGATTACTTGGGTATGGGCCAACACCCTGATGTCTTGGCCGCAATGCATTCTGCACTTGATGAAAGCGGGGCAGGGGCTGGCGGGACGCGTAATATTTCTGGAACAACGCACAATCATGTTCTTCTTGAAAATGAACTGGCGGATTTGCACGGCAAAGAAGACGCGTTATTGTTCACGTCTGGATATGTGTCCAACTGGGCGGCTCTTAGCACACTCGCGTCGCGTCTGCCTGATTGTCTGGTGTTGTCGGACGCCCTGAACCACGCGTCCATGATTGAAGGTATTCGCCACTCGCGCGCAGAATGCAAAGTCTGGCGGCACAATGATGTCACGCACCTTGAAGAGCTATTGGCCGCGCAACCGTTTGATCGGCCCAAGCTGATCGCCTTTGAAAGCATCTATTCGATGGATGGTGATATCGCTCCGATTGCTGAGATATGTGAACTGGCAGAGCGCTATAATGCAATGACGTACCTAGACGAAGTACATGCCGTTGGGCTGTATGGTCCGCGTGGCGGCGGCATTGCGGAACGCGAAGGGCTGATGGACCGGATCACCCTGATCGAGGGGACGCTTGGCAAAGCATTTGGTGTGGTCGGTGGCTATGTTGCGGCCTCCACGGCGCTTTGTGATTTCATCAGAAGTTTTGCCAGTGGCTTCATTTTTACAACCGCATTGCCGCCAGCGGTCGCGGCAGGGGCGGCGGCATCTATTCGGCATCTTAAACAAAGCCGTGTCGAACGGGATTTGCAAAAGTTACGTGTTGACGAAGTGCGCGCCAAGCTGACCGAGATTGGAATACCGCACGTCGAAAACCCAAGCCACATTGTCCCCATCATGGTCGGCGACCCGGTGAAGTGTAAGTTTATTTCGGACACTCTTATGGACGAGTTTGGCATTTACATCCAACCGATCAATTTCCCAACAGTCCCCAAGGGCACTGAACGCTTGCGGATAACACCATCCCCTGTGCACAGCCCCGAAGATCTGGATCGGTTGGTGCATGCTCTGGAAAGTCTTTGGACACGCTGCCAGTTGGCGCGAATGCCGATCGCTGCGCAATAATGAGGGAGGGGCCGATTTGGCCCCTATTTGGTGGGCGGGCAGCATCACAGTTTTCTAATTCGTCAAGTGGGCCGCACCGGATTTGCATCGGAAATTGCCGCCTATGGCTGTGGGAAACCTAAGACCTTCAACTATTCAAATTCCATTTGCTCGAAGACGCGCCCCGCATTTTTCGTCGCAAGTTCTTCAAACGTGTCAAGAAAAGCGTAGGGACTTTGGTCAATGTAATAGGCCTCTGCAAGACCGCCACCGTTATCGATCAGATCACCGATTTCGCGACGTAGGTACTCAAGGTAGCCTTTCGTATAGCGGCGCACTTGGTCCATGTTCGTGGGATGCCCGTGGCCAGGGATAACGTAGGTTGCATTCAGCGCTTCGAATTCAGTGTCCCACGTCTCAAGCCAGTCGAGGGTGTGCGTATCTTCAAAAATCGGAAGAATGCGTTCATGAAAGGCCATGTCGCCTGCAATCACAAGGCTTTGGTTGGGCAACCAGACAACGACATCCCCTGCACTGTGTGAGGGTCCCAGATAGCGCACATCAATTACGTAGTTACCGAGTTCCAACGTGTAGTTATCGGTGAACGTTTCCGATGGCCCCTGAACAAATGTCC
>JGI24723J26617_10001668_pt1 | contig 19112 bp, 14 predicted proteins | sample Cruoilmetagenom6_FD_26617 | JGI IMG/M metagenome (IMG submission 26617)
GGGCCAATATTCGGTTCAAAAAACGACCCCTGCAAGGCCGTGCTTTAAGAAGGGCGGCAAGGGTACGCAGATGGCCAGACAGTGTCAATAGACCAGTGTATTCGCTGGGGTTTTGGCCCGGCCGGGCCTGTGGATAACCGCATCTGGCGGGACCACTGGATACGGTATAGACTGCCCCGTCTTTCACCATGTTAACGACTTTCGGCAATTTTTGTGCCGCCCCGGGGAATTTCTTGTCTGCTGAATCGACGCTTTGGAACCAGTGCATTCGCGTCCTGCAGGGAGAGCTGCCCGAGCAACAGTTCAATACCTGGATCCGCCCACTGCAGGCCGTCGACGATGACGCCGTGCTGCGCCTTCTCGCCCCAAATCGTTTCGTGATCGACTGGGTTCAGCAGCATTATCTGGACCGCATCCTGGAGGTAATTGACGATATTGGGGCCGATACTCAGGTGGTTCTCGAGGTCGGTTCCCGGGAGGCGCCCGCCCCCGTCGGCGCAACGGCCAGCAAACGGCCACAAGCCACACCGATCAAGACCCGGGGCCAGACCCCTGTTGTGTCTCGATTGAACCCGCAATTCACATTCGAGAGCTTCGTCGAGGGTAAGAGCAACCAGCTCGCAAAGGCCGCGGCCAGCCAGGTGGGTGAAAACCCGGGCAAGTCGTATAACCCTTTGTTTATCTACGGCGGTGTCGGTCTTGGTAAGACACACCTGATGCACGCTATCGGCAACGCCATGCTCAAGGACGACCCGCGGGCCCGCGTTAGCTACGTGCATTCCGAGCGCTTCGTCAGCGACATGGTCAAGGGCCTGCAGCACAATAAGATCTCCGAGTTCAAGCGCGCGTATCGATCGCTTGACGCGTTACTTATTGACGATATTCAGTTTTTTGCCGGTAAAGAGCGCTCTCAAGAGGAGTTCTTCCATACGTTTAACGCACTTCTGGAGGGGCAAAGGCAGATTATTCTTACCTGCGACCGTTACCCCAAAGAGGTTAATGGGCTCGAAGAGCGCCTGAAGTCCCGGTTCGGTTGGGGACTCACCGTCGCGATTGAACCGCCCGAGCTGGAGACGTCGGTGGCAATCCTCATCAGCAAGGCGCAGGCGGAGGGTATTGAGTTGCCAAACGAAGTCGCGTTTTTTATTGCCAAGAGAATCCGGTCAAACGTTCGTGAACTGGAAGGCGCCCTTCGTCGTGTGATTGCCAATTATCGATTCACCGGTCGGCCGATTAACCTCGATTTTGCGAAAGAAGCCTTACGTGACCTTCTGGCACTCCAGGACAGGCTCGTTTCTATCGAAAACATTCAGAAAACCGTCGCGGACTATTTTAAGATTCGCGTTGGGGATTTGCTGTCGAAAAAACGCAGCCGGTCCATTGCCCGACCCAGGCAGTTTGGAATGGCCCTGGCTAAAGAGCTGACCAACCATAGTCTGCCGGAGATTGGTGATGCGTTCGGTGGTCGCGACCACACGACCGTTTTGCACGGTTGCCGCAGAATTGAGTCACTTCGCGAGACCGATAAGCGCGTCGACGACGATTATTTGAATTTGTTGAGAACACTGACAGGATGATGTGGATAAGTGGTGGAAAACGCCGGTGCGAAATTTTATCCACAAGCTACACACAGGCCACCTACCGGCGATGCGCTAATTGTTCGGTGTGGTTTTTGGTTATAAGTGATTGATTTACTTGGTATTAAAAAAGTTATGCACAGGCATTTGCTTGCTTAATAATAACAATAAATTAATATATTCCAATATTTATTAACAGGTGGAACCTATGAAGTTTACCGCAGCCCGGGAAGCGCTGTTGAAACCCCTGCAGGCCGTAATCGGCGTTGTAGAGCGTCGTCAAACAATGCCGATACTCTCGAATGTTCTTCTTATCGCTCGAGACGGTCAGTTGTCTGTTACAGCGACCGATCTCGAGGTTGAGTTGGTCGCGCAAGCGGATGTGGAGACGGAATCGGGCGGTGAGATCACCGTATCGGGACGCAAGCTGCTGGATATATGCAGNGCGCTACCGGAGGGTACCGATATAAACGTTAGCGTTAGCGGGGAAAAACTGGCTGTGAAGGGAGGTCGGAGCAAGTTCAACCTGGCCACGTTGCCTGCCGCTGAGTTCCCTGTCGTCGAGGATATAAAGGCGGGGCAGTCTATTTCTGTATCGCAAGAGGCGCTGGGGCGCTTGATAGAGAAGACGCATTTTTCGATGGCCCAGCAAGATGTTCGGTACTACCTCAATGGCATGTTGCTCGAGACGGGCGACGGCCACCTTCGGGCGGTGGCAACTGATGGGCACCGTCTTGCGCTTTGCCAGACAGCGCTCGATGGGAAAATGGACGAGCAGCAGGTCATCGTGCCGCGGAAGGGAGTCCTGGAGTTGCAGCGGCTTATGACCGGTGAGGGCGACCTGAACATAGAGCTTGGCGCCAATCACATACGCATTCAGCTGGATGGCATTCGGTTTACATCGAAGTTGATTGATGGGCGTTTTCCAGAATACGAGCGGGTCATTCCGAAGGAGTCTTCGAACGAACTGAAAGCGGACCGCGGCGCTTTCCGGGGCGCGCTGCAACGAACGGCGATTTTGTCGAACGAAAAATACCGCGGGATACGGCTGGTGATTCGTGACAGCGGCGTAATGCTCCAGGCACATAACCCGGAGCAGGAGGAGGCNGAGGAGGAGCTGGAAGTTGAATACAGCGGCGAGGATATCGAAATCGGCTTCAACGTAAATTACCTGCTCGATGCGCTGGGNGCGGTGGAAAGTGATGACGTTAAGTTGTCGGTTCAGGANAGCAACTCAAGCTGCCTGATTCGTCAGCCAGGTAATGACGACTGCACTTTTGTCGTTATGCCCATGCGGTTGTAGGGAAAAGGTACGCCGCGTATCGGTGAACGGTCGACATGATTCGTCGGTTTAAGGCGAGCGACTTTCGCTGCCTGGTAGATACCGAACTGGAATTTGGGCCCGGGTTCAACCTTATCTATGGTGCGAACGCCTCTGGCAAGACGAGTCTTCTGGAGGCGTTAGCGTATCTAGGAAGGGGAAAATCTTTCCGAGGGGCATCCACGGCAACNCTGATCCGGCACGGGACGTCTGAGTTTGTGCTGTTCGGGGAGACTGAAACAGAGGCGCGCTCGCAACGGCTTGGCGTGCGAAACAGCAAAGACGGGCTTGAGGTTCGCGTCGATGGGAGCGGGGAAGGCGGTGCCGCGGCCCTGGCCGACGCGTTACCGCTCCAGGTCATTGACCCGGAGATTCACAACCTCGTTGCCGGCGGGCCCGAGCTGAGGCGCCGCTTCCTTGATTGGGTGGCGTTCCACGTGGAACATGACCACCTCGATACATGGCGCCGGTTCCGGCGCGCGCTCAAACAGCGAAACGCCGCGCTTAAATCGAGGTCCTCAGCGGCGGCTATTAAGAGCTGGAACGCGGAGTTTGTGGAATTGAGTATGGCGCTCGATCTTTCGCGACGGAGGGCGCTGGAGGTGGCGATCGACAGCCTGGCGGAATACGGGCTGGGGTTACTGGGTACGGAGCTCGGGTTTGAATACCAGCAAGGATGGACGCGGGATAAGGGGCTGGAACAGGCCCTCGAGGAAGGGCTTGATCGGGATATGCAGCAAGGCACCTCCCAGCACGGGCCTCACCGCGCGGACCTCAGGATTCAATACGATGAGCGCCAGGCCCGCAAGCTTGTGTCCCGCGGGCAACAAAAGCTGCTGGCCAGCGCCATGATCCTGGCGGCGACCGCCACAGCACAGGTCGCGCTCGAGCGGCCCCTGTTGCTGTTACTCGACGATCCGGCGGCGGAGCTCGACGGGGACTCGCTGTCACGGTTGCTTGACGCGGTCCTTGGGCTGGGTTGCCAGGTGATTGCCACGAGCCTGGAAAGGGGAGCGCTGAGCGCCCCGACCGGCAGCACGGTGTTCCACGTGGAACATGGCGTTTTCAGGCCCGTCGAAAACAGCTAAAACATCTTAGAAAATAACGCTTTGACGGTACTTCGACCCGTCAATTTTGATACAATGCGCCGCTTGTATTGAAAGGACCTCGAATGACCGACGAAACAGAATATACTTCCAGTAATATCAAGGTGTTAAAGGGCCTCGAGGCCGTCCGAAAACGGCCCGGCATGTACATCGGAGACACGGACGATGGTACCGGCCTGCACCACATGGTTTTCGAGGTTGTCGACAACTCTATTGACGAGGCCCTGGCGGGTCACTGCGACACGATTACGGTAACGATTCATGCCGATGAGTCGGTCACCGTCAGCGACGATGGTCGCGGCGTACCGGTCGATATGCACCCGGAGGAGGGGCGATCAGCGGCCGAGGTCATCATGACCGTGCTGCATGCTGGCGGTAAGTTCGATGACAATTCCTACAAGGTCTCGGGCGGACTTCATGGCGTCGGTGTCTCGGTCGTTAACGCATTGTCCGAACACCTGGTACTGACGGTTCACCGTGAGGGCAAGACCCACCAGCAGGAGTACGTGCATGGCGAGCCGCAGGAGCCGCTGGCCGTGGTCGGGGAGACGGACCGTACTGGCACGACGCTGCGCTTCAAGCCGAGCCCCAATACGTTTACAAACATCCGGTTCCACTACGACGTCCTGGCGCAACGGCTGCGCGAGCTGTCGTTCCTCAATTCAGGCGTCCGCATTCACCTGGTCGACGAGCGCGAGGAAGACAAGGAAGACCTCTTCGAATATGAAGGTGGCATCAAGGCCTTTGTCGAACATCTCAACCGGAACAAGACGCCGATTCACAGCAACGTGTTTCATTTCACCGCCATGAAGGATGATGTTGGTGTGGAGGCATCGCTGCAGTGGAACGACGGCTACCAGGAAAACATGTTCTGCTACACAAACAACATTCCGCAGCGTGATGGTGGCACGCACCTTGCCGGATTCCGTTCCGCGCTGACGCGGACATTGAATGCGTATATCGAAAAAGAGCTCTCGAGCCGCAAGGACAAGTTTACCCCGAGCGGTGACGATTCACGCGAGGGCCTGACGGCGGTCCTGTCGGTCAAGGTCCCTGACCCGAAGTTCTCGTCCCAGACGAAGGACAAATTAGTTTCATCTGAAATCAAAGGCATTGTCGAACAGGCAATGGCCAGCCGCCTGGAGGACTTCCTGCTCGAGAACCCACAGGAAGCCAAGTTGATCGTGTCGAAGATTGTCGACGCCGCGCGGGCGAGGGAGGCAGCACGCAAGGCGCGCGAGATGACTCGCCGCAAAGGTGCGCTCGACGTCGCCGGCCTGCCCGGCAAGCTGGCCGATTGCCAGGAGAAGGACCCGGCATTGTCCGAACTGTTCCTGGTAGAGGGTGACTCTGCTGGCGGCTCGGCGAAGCAGGGCCGCGATCGCCGCACCCAGGCCATCCTGCCACTCAAGGGCAAGATTCTTAACGTCGAGAAAGCGCGCTTTGACAAAATGCTGCAATCCGCAGAGGTCGGTACGCTGATCACGGCGCTGGGCTGCGGCATTGGCCGGGATGATTTCGATCCCGACAAACTACGCTACCACCGCATCATTATCATGACTGACGCCGACGTTGACGGGTCGCACATTCGAACCTTGTTGCTCACGTTCTTCTATCGGCAGATGCCGGAGCTCATCGAGCGCGGCCACGTCTACATAGCACAGCCACCGCTTTACAAAATCAAACGCGGCAAGCAAGAGGTCTACGTCAAGGACGACGCCGAGCTCGATGCGTACCTCTTAAACGCGGCGATGGATAACGCGTCGTTGTACGTCAATGCCGGCGCTCCGGCGCTGTCGGGGGTCGGCCTTGAGACGCTGGCGAAAGAACATATCGCTGTAGAGAACATTCTCGCGCGGCTTTCCAGTCGTTACGACGAGGTCGTTTTGCGCCGCGTCAGTCGCTTGCCCGAGGTCACCGCGGAGGATGCGGAAGACCTTGATGCTCTCGGCGCCTGGACGAGCCAGCTCAGCGCTTCGCTGCCGAAGCACACCGGCGACCGCGCCGAAGGCGGGAACGAGGGAAGCTATACCGCCGAGCTCGAGCCCGGCGATGAAGATGGCGAAGGCGTTCGTATCGCGATTACCAGGGTTCAGCACGGCCTTGGCACGACGCGCTATTTGCCCCGTGAGTTCTTCGGCACCAACGAGTACCGCCACATCATGGCGCTGGCCGCTAAGCTTAGCGACCTTCTGTCCGAGGGCGCTTTTGTGAGGCGCGGTGAGCGCGAGCGGGTAATCGACTCATTCGCTGACGCGGTCGACTGGCTCATGAGCGAGGCCCGCCGCGGGCAATCTATCCAGCGGTACAAGGGCCTCGGTGAAATGAACCCGGACCAGCTCTGGGACACCACGGTGAACCCGGAAACCCGCCGCCTCATGCAGGTAAAAATCGAGGACGCGGTCAAGGCGGACGAGATCTTCACCACGCTTATGGGTGACCAGGTGGAGCCGCGTCGCGCGTTCATCGAGAAGAACGCACTAACGGTCGAAAACCTCGACGTCTGAGCCCTCACCGCAAGTGAATTATTTTACCCGGAACGAGTCTCAGGAAACGAATCTATAAGCGACCGGTGCGGGCCGGTCGTGACCTACCTTTTCAAAGGGGAAAATCAGTGAAAAAACTACTTATCAGCGCCGCTGCGTTGCTGTTCGTTGCCGCATGTGGCCAGGAGGCGGCCGAGCCGGTTGCTGAAGAAGCAAAACCACTGCGATCCGGCATCGATCTTGCGGCGATGGATACTACCGTTAACCCGGGCGACGACTTCTTCTCTTACGTTAACGGCAAATGGATCGCGGAAACCGAAATACCAGCGGACAAGGGTCGCTATGGTGTCTTCGACGCGCTTCGTGATGAGTCCCAGGACGCGGTCAAAGTAATTATCGAGCAGTCGGCAAGCGGTGACTTCGCGAAAGGCACTGACGAGCAAAAAGTTGGCGACATGTACAAGTCGTTCCTCGACTGGGATACACGCAACGAACGCGGAATCGAGCCACTACAGGCCGAGCTTGACCGCATTAATGCCATCGCAGATTACGATGACCTCGCTGTGTACTTTGCAGAAACCGTCAAGCGCAACCTGGACGCACCGTTTGGTCTTGGCCAGGTTGCCGACTTCAAAGACCCGAATTACTACATGGTCTACGCCGGCCAGAGCGGCCTCGGACTCCCGGATCGGGAGTACTACCTCAAGGACGACGAGAAGTCGGAGGAGTTGCGCCAGAAATACGTTGCGCACATTGCCAAGATGTATTCGCTCGCAGGATTCGAAAGTGGCGCAGACGCGGCTGCAACGATCATGGCGCTGGAAACCCGGCTGGCGAATGAAAACATGACCAAGGAAGACGCGCGCAACTGGACCGCCAACTACAACAAGGTCATGCTCGGTGATCTGTCGTCATTGATGCCGAACTTCAACTGGGATGGCTATGTCGCGGAGCTGGGGCTGCAAGACGTCGATGCGATCGTGGTATTCACGACCGATTACATGAAGGCGCTTGACGGGATCATCGTCGACACCGACCTTGATACCTGGAAGACCTACCTGACGTGGACGACGCTGAACAACACCGCGTCGCGGCTGACCCGCGAGCTCGACAAGCAGAATTTCGCGTTTTTTGGCACGACCATGTCCGGCACGGAGGAGCAGCAGGAAGACTGGCGCCGCGCCGTGAACACCGTGAACGGCGCCCTCGGCGAGGTCGTCGGCAAGGTCTACGTGAAAGAGCACTTCCCGCCCGAGGCGAAAGAGCGGATGCTGGAGCTCGTCGGCAACCTCGTGAAGGCCTATGAGAAGAGCATTACCGAGCTCGACTGGATGGGCGAAGAGACGAAGAAAGAAGCCCTCGACAAGCTGTCGAAGTTCACGCCGAAGATCGGCTACCCGGACGTCTGGCGCGACTACTCGGCGCTCGACATTGAAGCAAACGACCTGTACGGCAATGGGGAGCGCGCCGCGCTCGCCGAATACCAGCGCATCCTCGATCGACAGGGCGGGCCGGTAGATCGCACGGAATGGGGCATGACGCCGCAGACCGTAAACGCGTACTACATGCCGCCGTTGAATGAGATTGTGTTCCCTGCGGCGATCCTTCAATGGCCGTTCTTTGACATGAATGCGGACGACGCCATGAACTACGGCGCGATCGGGGCTGTGATTGGCCACGAAATCGGCCACGGCTTCGATGACTCTGGCAGTACCTTCGACGGTGACGGCGTCATGCGCAACTGGTGGACTGACGAAGATCTCGCCGAATTCGAGAAACGGACCAGCGCGCTGGTCGCCCAGTACGACGAATTCAAGCCGTTCAACGACCTGGCGGTCAACGGTGAGTTCACACTCGGCGAGAACATCGGGGACTTGGGCGGCATCACTATCGGCCTGCTGGCGTACAAGATGTCACGCAACGGCGAAGAGCCGCCGGTCATCGACGGCTTTACCGGAGAACAACGCGTGTTCCTCGGCTTCGGCCAGGTCTGGCGCGGACAGTATCGAGACGAAACACTGCGCTTGCAGATCGGTACGGACCCACACTCACCATCAATGTACCGCGCCAACGGGCCGGTTCGAAACGTGCCGGAGTGGTACGAGGCTTTCGGTATCGAGGAAACCGATTCCATGTACCTGCCACCCGAAAAGCGCGTAAAGATCTGGTAAGCCCGTGACCGATAATCGCAACATCGTCTTCGCGGTAGTCTTGTTTCTCGCGCCAGTCGTTGTTGCGTGGTACGGACTTTCAGTCGCGGCAGCAGCAGGAGTCGTAGTCCTGCTGCTGCTGTGCCGCTGGCTCATCACGCTGAGCGGCATACTTGCGCCAGAGCGCACACCCGACCTCGTGTTGGCGACCATCTCGGCCAGCCACTTCGTCGAAAAAGTCCGCTGGAGCCTGGACCGCCTCGGCATCGAGTACGAGGAGCGGTCATCGGGCGGCACGCTCGGCGCATATTTTCGCGGACGCACCGTTCCACAGCTAAAGGTAAAGACCGGTATCGTTCGCTCGGTCATCGGCAACTCGCCCGACATTCTTCGCTATGTCTATGGCCGCTACTTGCCGGAACGCCCTGAGCGCGCAGCGTTTCTTGAGCCGACCGCCGAGCGTATCGAGCTGGAGCAACGGCTCGACAGCTACGGCGTGAGCCTGCAGATCTGGGTCTATTATCATATTCTCCACGACCGTGACCTCACGCTACACGCGTGGGGGATAAACAACCCGGCCACGCCGGCACTGCAGCGGCTGCTGTTACGGGTGCTGTTTCCGGTCCTGGCATTCATGATTCGTTTCTCATTCAAGATTAATGACGCGAGCTTTGCGAAGTCAGTCGCGCGGATTGAACAGCTGCTGGCACAGCTGAATGCCGACCTGGACGATGGACGAAAGTCTTTACTCGGGGGCGAAGACATTAATTACACAGACCTGGCGTTCGCCGCGTTCACTGGCTTGTGGTTGATGCCCGAAGGCTATGGTGGTGGCAAGGCAGACAACAACCGTATCGAGAGGGAGCGGGCGCCCGACGCGATGCGTGCAGACATAGAGCGCTGGATCGAAACGTATCCCCTCGCCGTCTCATGGGTGGAGACGCAGTATCAAGACCGATAGGTGAGTACCATGAAGACACCATTTCTGATGATCGTTGCTGCGCTACTTGTGGCCTGCGCGTCAAGTGACGAACAGGAAGAGCGAGACGAGGAAACGGCCATCGCCGATTTCATCGAAATCAACGAACTTGAATCAGTCGGCGTCATTCGCACAATGGACCAGCTCTCATCCANTCTGCTCAGCGACGAGCACGTCATCGTCACCGCCAAGAAAAAGGACTTTCTGATCGAGTACTTCACCCGGTGCATGTCGCACTTTGACGGGCGGGCCGAACCGGATGTTCGATGGGGCTCGCGTGCAATACATGCAAAGGCCGACACGTATCGTGGGTGTCGCATCAAGGCAATTTATGCCCTCGAGGCCGGGCAGGCTGATGAGCTTCGCCAACTGGGCAGGTCGGTCGGCGGGAAGTAGAAACCAGGCTACCGCTTATCCTGGTAGGCCGTGCTGATCTCCAGCATCTTGGTCTCTATCCATTCTTGTACAACAAGGTTTGTTTCCCTGGGCGGTCGGCCCTGCGCGCTGATCGGCGGACCAATACAAAAGCGTACGGTACCCGGGCGCTTGGTAAATTCGAGGCGACGCCACAGGTCGCCCGCGTTATGTGCAACAGGCACAATCATCACGTCCGCCGCCTGCGCGAGCGCCGCGCCGGACACGCCGTACTTGCGCGTTTCGGCCGGTGGCATGCGCGTACCTTCCGGGAAAATGGTCACCCACACACCGTTCGCGAGCTTCTCCTTTCCCTGGCGAATCACCTGTTTGACGGCATTGCTCCGTGCGCTGCGCTTGATCGCGATTGGCTCGAGCACCAGCCCTATGGCCCAGCCAAAGATCGGCGCCCAGGTGAGTTCACGTTTTACTACCCAGGCGGTCTGCGGAAAAAACGGCACATGACCGTAAGTCTCGAGGGTCGTTGTGTGTTTGATCATAATGACGCTGGGTTCGTCGGGAATGTTCTCCTGGCCCTCAACCACAACTTTCATGCCGCAGAAGAAGTCACCGGCCCATAAGGTCAGGTTGCTGTAGTTGACGACTATCGCGTGCCGCCACGTCCTCGGCGCCCAGAACAGCGACAGCGCAACGACAGCGTAGATCGCCACGGTCGCAAAACCGAACGTCAGGAACAGCAACGAACGAAACCAGCGAATCAAAGCACTACCGGCCGAGCAGGTCCGCCGCGAACGCGGCCAGGTCTTTGTAAACGCGGACGTCACGAAGGGGGCCCGGGAGCGCACGCGCTGTCGTCGCGCCGCTGCCCGTCTGCACCAGCACGGGCGTCGCCCCGGCGGCGGCGGCAGCCTGCAGGTCTCGCAGTGAATCGCCGACGAAGGGAACGCCGTCGAGCGCAACGCCGTAGTGGCTTGCGAGCCGCTTTAGTAACCCGGGGGCCGGTTTCCTGCAGCGGCAGCCTTCATCGGGACCGTGCGGACACACCACAATGCGGTCGACAGTGCCGCCGGCGTCACCCACGAGACGGCGCAGCTTTCGATGCATGGCGCGCAGCGCGTTGCGGTCGATCAAACCACGGGCCAGCCCGGACTGGTTGCTCGCAACCGCGACCGTATAGCCGGACCGACTTAAGTGAGCGATTGCCTCGATGCTGCCCGGCAATGGGATCCATTCATCGGCCGACTTAACGAAGTCGGCAGAATCCCGGTTTATCACGCCATCGCGATCAAAGATCAGGAGGCCCTTTGCACCGACGCGCGCCGCCATACTAAGCTCTCGAAAGCCTCGAAATGTCGGCAACATCGAGAAACAGGGCGCGAAGTTCGCCCAAAAGCGCCAAGCGGTTATTTCTTACATCGTCGTCGTCTGCCATCACCATGACATCGTCGAAGAAACGATCGACAGGGTCACGCAAATCGGCAAGTTCGTTCAGGATCTCCGCATATCGACGCTGTTCGAGCATTGGATCGACCTTTTCCCGGGAGTTTTTGAGCGCGTTGTGCAGCGCCTGCTCGGCATCAAGCTCGAGCAGGCCCGTTGCAACGGTGAGGCCCTGCGGATCGCCAGCCTTGCGCAGAATATTGGCGATACGTTTGTTGGCGGCGGCGAGGCTCTCGGCCTGGTCCAGGCGCGCAAAGGTCTGCACCGCGGCCAGGCGTCGGTCGAAATCNACCAGCGAGGCCGGCTGGCGAACCATGACGGCCTCGAAAGTCTCTGTGGCCAGGCCGGAGTCACGATCCAGGAAATAGCGACGCAGGCGGTCGCTAATGAACGCATACATCTCCGAGCAAATTTCCGATGCGTCAATTTTGCCGCTGGGTTGGCCGGCAACGGCTTGCTCGATCGTGGCCTTGAGATCGATATCGAGGCCGCGCTCGATAAGGATACGCACGATGCCGAGGGCGGCGCGCCGCAGGCCGAATGGATCGCGATTGCCACTCGGTTTCTTGCCGACCGAAAAGATGCCCGCCAGCGTATCGACTTTGTCCGCGACGGCGAGTATTTGTCCCGCCCGTGACTCGGGAAGTGCGTCGCCGGCAAACCGTGGCTGGTAGTGCTCCGCAATGGCGTCGGCAACGGCCTCGGGCTCGCCATCGGCTATCGCGTAGTAGCGCCCCATCGTTCCCTGCAGGTCAGGAAACTCGCCGACCATGCCGGTCACAAGATCGCACTTGGCGAGGGCGGCGGCACGCTCGACCGTACTTGTGTCTGCGCCGAGATCACCGGCAACCCAGGCGGCCAGTGTTGCGATGCGCGCGCTCTTCTCAAAGACGCTGCCAAGCCCACGCTGGTAGACAACGCTTCGCAGGGTTTCCTGCCGCTCGTCCAGCGATTTCTTGCGGTCGCTGTCCCAGAAGAACGCGGCGTCAGCAAGCCGTGGGCGAATGACACGCTCATTGCCTTCGATGACCTGTTCCGGATCTTTGCTTTCGATGTTTGCAACCGTCACGAAGTGTGGCAACAGGCTGCCGCTGTCATCGGCGACCGGGAAGTAGCGTTGGTGTCCCGTCAATGTTGATATGACAACTTCGCGCGGCAGTTCGAGATACACCTCGTCAAAGGCACCGACAATCGGTACAGGCCATTCAACAAGCGCGGCGACCTCATCGTACAGGCTCTCGCCGTCCACGATGGCCCCACCGACCTGCTCTGCCGCCACCTCGACGCCCTCACGAATCATCTCGCGCCGACGCTCGAAATCAGCGATGACGTAGCCTTCACTCTCCAGCGCATCGAGGTAGTCCGACGGTGCTGTAATCGAAACCGGCCCCGACGAGTGAAAACGATGACCGCGTGACTCGCGCGTGGCCGCAAGGCCCATGACCGACGCCTCAATGAGCTTCTTGCCATGGAGCAACACAACCCAGTGAACAGGCCGCACGAACTCCACGTCGCTTGCGCCCCAGCGCATGCGCCGCGGTATCGGCAAGGCGGCAAGCGCGCTCTCGATAATATCCGGCAGCAGTTCCGCTGCGGGCTTGCCGCTCTCTACGGTATTGAATACGAGCCATTCGCCCTTCTCGGTCGCAACCCGCTCAAGCGCATCGATGGTTGTGCCGCACTTGGTCGCAAACGCCGTTGCTGCAGCCGTCGGTTGGTCGTCCGCATCAAACGCAACCTTCACGGGCGGGCCCTTCTGCTCCACGGAACGGTCTTCCTGTGCATGCGCGAGCTTCTTAACGATTACCGACAGGCGTCGAGGGCTTGCGTAAATCTGCACGGCCCCGTGTGCCAGGCGCGCATCGTCGACCCCCGCAGCCAGGTTTGCGCCGAATGCTTCCATGAGGGAGCGCAGTGCTTTTGGCGGCAGCTCTTCGGTGCCAATCTCTACGAGAAAGTCGTCGGCCTTGCTCATGACGAACCTCCCTGCGCAACCGACTCAACCATGGGAAAGCCGAGTGCCTCGCGAGTGGCAAAATAGGTTTCACAAATCGACCGCGACATCGTGCGCACACGGAGGATGAAGCGCTGTCTCTCCGTTACGGAAATCGCCTGACGTGCATCAAGCAGATTGAATGTGTGCGATGCGGTTAGCATCTGCTCGTATGCGGGCAAGGCAAGGCCCAGTTCGATCAGCCGTTCGCACTCGTGTTCGGCGTGATCAAAGGTCTTGAACAGGGCATCGATATCCGCGAGCTCGAAGTTGAACGTTGATTGCTCGACCTCATTCTGGTGATAGACGTCACCATAGGTGATGCGCCCCAGCGGCCCGTCTGTCCAGACAAGGTCGAAGATGCTTTGCACGTTCTGCAAATACATAGCCAGGCGTTCCAGGCCGTAGGTGATCTCGCCGGTAACAGGACGGCACTCCAGGCCACCGACCTGCTGGAAGTACGTGAACTGCGTAACTTCCATGCCATTCAGCCACACCTCCCAGCCCAGGCCCCAGGCGCCCAGCGTAGGCGATTCCCAGTTGTCCTCGACAAAGCGAATATCATGGACAGTCGGATCAATGCCGATGGCCTTGAGCGAGCCCAGGTACATCTCCTGGATATCATCAGGCGAAGGCTTAAGTACAACCTGGTACTGGTAGTAATGCTGCAGCCGAAAAGGGTTGTCACCGTAACGACCATCAGTCGGCCGCCGGCTGGGCTGCACGTAGGCCGCCGACCACGGCTCAGGGCCAACGGCTCGCAGAAATGTCGCCGGGTGAAATGTGCCAGCACCCATTTGCATGTCGTAGGGCTGCACGATGACGCAGCCGCGCTCTGCCCAGTACTGTTGCAGCTTGAGGATCAGGTCCTGGAAGCTCAGCGCCGTGGCCGATGTATCGGTATTCATTGAGGTGTTTCGGGTGACGGTAAAGGCGCGAAGTATAACGATTTTCGGGGCCCCGCTGTGCCGTTATTGCACCGGCAGCGGAGACCTTTTCCTCGACGGCCAATCACGCACCAGAATAGTGCGCTGTTGGGCTAAAATGCACTATAATGGTGCGAGCCGGGCGTACCAGGGCTCGGTACTTTGTTAAAAAACAATCACTTAAAATGTGCCCCATTTTGGCACACTTCCTGCAATCTGGAGAGTTAACGGGCCGCATGCAGCGGCCGCTTTTTTGAAATATGAATACCGGAGGAAACCCCATGACAGCCGCAGAGGTAATGGCCCTACTCAAAGAGGCCGAGGTCAAGTTTGTCGATTTTCGATTCACGGACACGATTGGCAAGGAACAACATGTAACGGTGCCCGCGCACACCATCGACGACGACCTGTTCGAGGACGGCAAGATGTTTGACGGCTCCTCGATCTCCGGTTGGAAAGGCATCAACGAGTCGGACATGATCCTGATGCCGGATCCTGACTCAGCGGTTCTGGACATTTTCCCCGACGAGCCGACCATGAACATTCGGTGCGATGTGGTCGAGCCGTCGACGATGCTCGGCTACGATCGTTGTCCGCGGTCCCTCGCACAACGCGCCGAGGCCTACCTGCAGTCAACCGGTGTCGCTGATTCCGCGTTCTTCGGTCCCGAAAACGAGTTCTTCGTGTTCGACAACGTTACCTGGGATGACACGATGCAGGGCTCTTTCTACAAAGTCGACTCGCAGGAAGGCGCATGGAACACGGACCGCAGCTACGAAGACGGCAACACCGGCCATCGCCCGACGGTTAAGGGCGGTTATTTCCCCGTGCCGCCCGTCGATTCGCTGCACGACATTCGCGGCTCGATGTGTCTCGCGATCGAAGAGATGGGCGTCCTGACCGAAGTTCACCACCACGAAGTCGCCACGGCCGGGCAGTGCGAAATCGGTACTAAATTCAATACCTTGGTGCGCAAGGCCGATGAGGTCCAGGTCATGAAATACGCCGTGCATAACGTTGCGCATGCGTACGGCAAGACCGCGACGTTCATGCCCAAGCCGCTCGTCAACGACAACGGCAACGGCATGCACGTGCATCAGTCGCTGTTCAAGGACGGTGAAAACCTGTTCTCGGGCGATGGCTACGGCGGCCTGTCGGAGACGGCGCTTTACTACATCGGCGGCGTCATCAAACATGCCAAGGCAATTAACGCGTTTGCGAACCCCTCGACGAACAGCTACAAGCGTCTCGTGCCGGGCTTTGAGGCGCCGACCATTCTTGCGTACTCGGCGCGTAACCGCTCGGCGTCCATTCGCATTCCCTACATTGCAAATCCAAAGGGTCGTCGCATCGAGGTACGCTTCCCTGACTCGACAGCCAACCCGTACCTGGCGTTCGCTGCTCTCATGATGGCCGGCCTCGACGGCATTCAGAACAAGATCCACCCGGGCGACGCCATGGACAAGGATCTGTACGACCTGCCGCCCGAGGAAGAGAAAGAGCTGAAGCTCGTTGCATTCTCGCTCGAAGAGGCGCTCGGCGCCCTCAACGACGATCGGGACTTCCTGAAAGCAGGGGACGTGTTCAGCGATGACCTGATCGACGCCTACATCGACCTCAAGATGGAAAACGTCACGCGCCTCCGTATGGCAACGCATCCTGTCGAATTTGACATGTATTACAGCCTATAAAGGCGAAAACTGTGAACCGGGCGGCATTTTTTGACGCCCGGTCACTAGCCGGAAACGCACCTGCACTGCTATGCTAACTGTATGGAAACACGAACGATTCTTATCCTGTTGGGCCTCCTCGCGGCCGGCGCCGCCCTCGCGGACACGTGGATGTGGACGGACGAGGAAGGCGTGGTCCATTATTCTGATCGCCCACACCCGGGCGCAGAGCGCGTTGCCATCGATGAGCCGAACACCAGCCAGTCGCCGGCAGCGAGAAGTCGATCGCAGAACAGCAATGCCGGAGAAGGCGCCGCTGATAACGCCGACCCGACTCGCTACAACAGTTTCGAAGTCGCCACGCCCGGCGCCGAAGAGACGCTATGGAACATAGAGGGCGTTCTCAACGTGTCACTTTCCCTGAGCCCGGCGTTGCAGCCAGGCCACCAGGTGCGGATCTATTTCGACGGCAACCCACAGATGGTTTCCGGCACGAGCTTCCAGCTGCAGGAGGTCTACCGCGGGGTCCACAACCTGCAGGCCGAAGTGCTGGACGAGACGGGCAAGATGATGATTCGCTCACGGACGAATCGCTTCTACGTCCAGCAGAGCACCGTCCGCTAGGAAGAGCCGGCTCGGACGACGGTCCGCTTCGCAGCCATTCTCGCAACGTTCTCGACAGCCTGAACTCGGGTGTCATCCTGCTGGATGAGCACTTGCTCATTGTCGATCTGAACCCGGCGGCCGAGAACATACTCGGCATAAGCCGCCAGCGCGCACACGGCCAGTCCCTCCTGCAGCTCGTTGACGACGAACCTGAAATGCGGGAGATTCTCGGTCGCGTCGCAGTGACCGGAGACCACTACGCTAATGAAATGCGCCTTGCACCGACGGAGGTGCATGCCGATGAGCGCATCATCGACTGTCACGTATCTCCGGTGACCATCGAAGAAGCGAGGCTGCTGGTCGAAATCACCGACGTCACCAGGCGCACGCAAATCAGCCGCGAGAACGCGCTGTTGATACAGCACGGCGCGGGTCGCCAGATGATTCGCCAGCTTGCTCACGAGATAAAGAACCCACTCGGCGGTATCCGTGGCGCCGCACAATTGCTCGAGCGTCAGCTGCACGATGCCGAATTGCGCGAGTACACCGACGTGGTGATCAGCGAAACAGATCGGCTTGCCGGCCTCGTCGACACCCTGCTCGGTCCTGGCGGCCCGCCGAACAAGCTGCCCGTCAACGTGCACGAACTCATCGAGTACGTGGTGAGAATCATTGAGGCCGAGGACGACCGGAAACTTACAATCTGCCGCGACTACGATCCCGGCCTGCCGTTGATCGACCTCGACCGTGACCAGATGATCCAGGCGCTTCTCAATCTCGTGCGCAACGCCGCTGCTGCGCTCGATGGCCAGGGAACGATTACGCTGCGCAGCCGGGCGGTCACGAACTTCACGATAGGTGACCTCCGGCACCGCGTTGTTGCCAGCATAGAAATTGAAGACGACGGCCCGGGCATTCCCGCGGAGCTGCAGGACTCGGTGTTTTATCCGCTGGTAACCAGCAAGCCGGACGGTACCGGCCTCGGACTGCCGGCGGCACAGGAGCTCATTAGCCGCCATGGGGGCCTGATCGAGTTTGAAAGTCGACCTGGCCGCACCCTGTTTATCGTTCGTATACCACTGGAACAGGGGGCCGCCGATGGTTAGCCGCCCACTCAATGTCTGGATTGTTGACGACGACCAATCCGTACGCTGGGTCCTGGAAAAGGCGCTCAAGCAGGCCGACATGGAGACGCGCAGTTTTGAGCGGGCGGAGCACCTGCTTGAGGCGATAGCCGAAACACGGCCCGATGTCCTGATTACCGACGTGCGAATGCCGGGCATGAGCGGCATCGCCTTGCTAGAGCGCTTGCGCGGTAGCTGTCCGGACCTGCCGATTATTGTCATCACGGCGCACTCCGATCTCGAGAACGCAGTGGCTGCGTACAAGGGCGGCGCTTTCGAGTACCTGCCCAAACCCTTCGATATCGATGAGGCCGTCGACCTTGTTCACAAGGCAGCGCGGCTGAATGGCGTGGAGCCGGTGACCGGTGACGCACCGAGCGCCATGGCGTCGATGATCGGACAGGCGCCGGCCATGCAGGAGGTCTTTCGTTCGATCGGTCGCCTTGCCGGGTCGAGCATGACCGTACTTGTCACTGGTGAGTCAGGCACCGGCAAGGAGCTTGTAGCCCGTGCACTGCATGACCACAGCCCGCGCGCGAACAGGCCTTTCGTTGCCCTGAATACGTCTGCCATTGCGTCCGAGCTTCTGGAGTCCGAGTTGTTTGGCCACGAGAGGGGCGCGTTCACCGGCGCAGACGCCCGCCGCATCGGGCGTTTCGAACAGGCCAACGGTGGAACGCTTTTCCTCGATGAGATCGGCGACATGTCGCCCGGGCTGCAGACACGGCTCCTGCGCGTGCTCGCGGAAAGTGAGTTCTACCGCGTCGGCGGGCAGTCCGCGATCAAGGTCGATGTGCGAGTGATTGCCGCAACGAACCAGGACCTGGCCCGGGCAGTGAAAGAGTCACGCTTCCGTGAAGACCTGTATCACCGCCTCAATGTCATTCGGATCAACACACCACCCCTTCGCCAGCGGCGCGAGGACATACCACTGCTTTTTCGGCACTACCTGGCGGAGGCGGGACAGGAACTCGGCGCACCGGCAAAAAGCCTGGACGCCGAGGCACTGGAGGCACTGCAGGCATTCAACTGGCCCGGCAACGTTCGGCAACTCGTCAATGCCACCCGCCGCCTGACAGTTACCGCGCCAGGCGGCGTGATCTCGGCGCAGGATATTCCGGCCGACCTCGGCGGGAGCGAATCATCGCAGCGCGGGGCGAAGGAGTGGACGCGTGTCCTGGCCGCATGGGCTGAAGGCCAGATTTCGACCGGGGACCAACCCTTACTCGAGACGGCGTTGCCTGAGTTTGAAAAGACGCTGATAGAAATCGCGATGGCCCGAACCAACGGCCATCGGCAGGAGGCCGCGAAGCTTCTCGGCTGGGGGCGCAACACCCTGGCACGCAAGATGAAGGCCCT
>JGI24723J26617_10001671_pt1 | contig 19087 bp, 20 predicted proteins | sample Cruoilmetagenom6_FD_26617 | JGI IMG/M metagenome (IMG submission 26617)
GATGGAAGACGAAGAGCTTCCAGCCAGCAAAGTCCGGCAGCTGCGCAGCATCCAGGCATCAGGAGAGATGCTCTCTGCTGTGATCGAAAACGTATTGGGGCTTTCAAAAGCGGAAGCGGGTGCGTTGCAACTTGTGGAGCAGGATTTTCATTTGGGCAACATGTGTGACGCCCTCTATCAGGTTCTGGAACTTGTCGAAGGTGCCCAACGGCCCAGACTGATACGCGAAATTGACGCGGACGTGCCAATGCACCTTCACGGCGATGGGCACAAGGTGCGCCACGTGCTTTTGAACCTGCTATCCAACGCTTTGAAATACGCCGGACAGGGAATGGTCACCCTTGTTGTGACCTCTGAATGCATCCTGGATGACGGCCAGCAGCAACTGTGTTTCGAAGTCATAGATACCGGACCCGGAGTGCCGGAAGAGGCTATCGACACGCTTTTTGAGCCCTTTTCCCAAGGGGAACAAAACAGCATGGCCACCGCCGGCGGAAGTGGGCTGGGGCTTGCGATTTGCAAACGCCTCGTAGAGTTTCTTGGCGGTGAAATCGCTTATCGCCCCAACCCGGCGGGTGGTAGCATTTTTGGGTTCTCGATTGCCTTCAACTTGGCCAGGGAACCAAAGCCGCAAAGGCGAGGGGCTTCTGACTGCCGGGTTCTGGTGGTCGAAGACGACCCGGTGAATGCCACCGTGATCGAGGCATACCTGGAAGAACTGGGCAACCATGTGACTTTGGTGCGCTCTTATCCTGAGGCTGAAACGGCGTTGGCGTATCCCGATTTCGATATCGTTGTCACCGACTACAGGCTGGGGCAGAACACGGGGCTGGATGTTGTCGACGCATTGCGCGTTGCCGAACGTAAATCCGGGCGATCAATCCCGATTGTGGTGATGACGGCCGCCATCCCGACAAACAGTCACGAACAAATTCAGAAACTGGGCATTGATCTGTTTCTTGAAAAGCCATTCTCGCGATACGAACTCGCCAACGCCTTGTCCTGCGTCATGCGTGAGAAAGTGTCAGATGGTGCCTCGGGTCACAGCAAATCGCCCCAACCTATTAGTCGCCAAGACCTTAATCAGCTGCTGTCTGATCTGGGATATACCCGATGCCAGAAAGTTGTTCAGAGTTTCCAAAGCACCTTGCCCAGCCTGATGTCGGGCATGCGTGCCCGCCAGGAAAAGGGAGATACCAGTGGCATCTCTGAACTGGCGCATCAGTTGATTGGCGCATCAGGTTTCATTGGTGCGCGAAAGTTGGTGGATCTGGCGAAGCTATTGAAAGATCAGTGTAAAAATAACGAGGCGGAAAAGTCATCAAAGACGCTCGAAGACCTGCGCACTGAGGGCGAATTGGTGTTACAGGCGCTTGATGCTGAATGGCAGAAAGCCAGTTGGATGTATCTCGGCAGTTAAGTTGGTTGGACCTGTCGAAGTGCGCGGCGGCCTTTTCCAAGATGTCACGCTCCTCGTGACGCTGCGGTTCATACCGAATACTTCCAAGACATAAATGGATGGCGTAAGTTGGCGAGTCTTCAAAACTCACTCGCAAAAAGAGTTGCCGCACGCACGCCGTCAATAATGGATATCCCAATTGATTGAGGCGTGCTTTGTTCAATATCAACCAATGTGGATCGGCATGCAAAATTGACCCCGGTATTGGGGTAATCGGCGTCCAAAAGTGACCCTCCTGATATTTCTGTTCAGAAGCTTCCTCAGAGGATTGAGGGAGCGAGTTGGGGATGTTGGTAGTGGAGACGATTGCGAAGATCAGACGGGCGTATTTCATCCAGGGCAAGTCGATCAAGCAGGTGTGCCGGGAGCTTCGGGTATCGCGGAATACGGTGCGCAAAGTCGTGCGATCCGGGGCGACGGAGTTTAGCTATGACCGGTCTACGCAACCGCGACCGAAGATCGATCCATGGCGATCTGAGCTGGATGAGATGCTGGCCGAGAATGCCCGACAGCCCAAACGTGTGCGCCTGACACTTGTCCGGGTTTACGAAGAGCTTCGCAACTGCGGCTATGACGGCAGCTATGGGCAATACCCAGAAAGCGCAGTTGGTCATCGATGCGATGAACATGGCTGTCACACAGCGAAAACCGGAACAGAATGATCAATCAGAGTCAGATCGCTGCTTGACAAACAGAAGGGCGTCCGCGGGTCGCAATACACATCCATGGCCTTCGGTCTTCATTGCAAGGAAATGGGTGTGCGCCGGTCAATGGGATCGGTTGGCGATTGCTACGACTGCAATGTGCGAAAGCTTCTTCGCCACGCTCGAATGTATGCAGGAAACCATACCAACGGATCACCCATTCGTTGCAAGAATTCCGAGACTATTCCCGATTTTGAATTCATTTAAGGCGCGGGGGGAGTACCTCTCTTGACTCATTGAGTGAATCCGCATTCATTTCTTAATGAATGAATCAAGGTTCACTTCATGGCATACCGACAAACAGACAAAACCCGAACGCACAAAGAAGAAACCCGCCAACGGATACTAAGCGTCGCCCGGGATGCGGTTGCCGATGGAGGGTTCGCGGCGGTTCACATGACCTCTGTTGCTGCGGCTGCCGGTCTGGCGACCGGAACCCTCTATCGCTATTTCCCGTCCAGGGGCGACCTGCTGGCAGATGTTTTCCGGCTTGTCACAAAACGCGAGGTCGACGTCATGGGCGCGGTTGCTGCATCAGACGGCACTGTTCCCCTGCGTTTGGCGGCGGCTGTTGAAACGTTTGCCCGCCGGGCAATGCGCGCGCCGGGCCTTGCCTATGCGCTTATCTTTGAGCCTGTTGACCCTTTGGTTGACGCTGAACGTCTGGTTTTCCGGCGATCCTACGCGACCATTCTTGGCGGGCTGGTTAAAGAGGGCGTGGCCAGCGGCGCGTTCCCTGAACAAAATATCCCAGTTGTTGCCAACTGTATGGTCGGGGCACTGGCCGAGGCCCTGGTTGGGCCCCTTGCTGCAAAAGGGCAGGGGAGCCCGGATGACAGAGACGCCGATGTTCAAGCCATCGTCACATTCTGTCTGTCTGCCGTCACACAATCACAAGCAAGGAGCTGAGCAATGAGTCCCCGTGACCCAATTTCCAACCTGCCAACCCATGACGTCACCAACATGCCGCCCTATCTGGGCGATCAGGACCTTTGGACCTCGGACGTTGCGTTGCGCGAAGGCGTGGCCAGGGAAAACGGCGGTTGGGCTGTGTCGCATCTGGCGCAATTCGGCAAAGAGGCAGGGCGCGAAGAGGTTTTCGACCTTGCCGATCAGGCCAACCGGTTTGGCCCGGAACTGAAACCCTTTGACCGATACGGCATGCGCACCAATCAGGTCAGCTTTCACCCGGCCTATCATGACTTGCAGGATCTGGCCGTATCCAACGGGCTGCCAAATTTCGCCTGGAACAATGCGAAACCCGGCGCGCATGTAGCGCATGCGGCGCTGAATTACATGTTCAATCAGGTTGAGGGCGGCGTTGTCTGCCCATTGGCCATGACCTATGCCGCCATCCTTGCGCTAAAGACCACCCCGGAGGTGGCGGATGAATGGCTGCCCAAACTGCTGTCCAGCCAATATGACCGGCGCGATATACCGCTTGGCGAAAAAACCGGCGCGCAGGTGGGCATGTTCATGACCGAAAAACAGGGTGGGTCGGATGTGCGGGCGAATTCGACCACGGCGGTGCGCGATGGGGATGGCTTCCTGCTGACCGGGCACAAGTTCTTTTGCTCGGCCCCGATGTCGGACGCCTTTCTGACGCTGGCCTATTCAGATGCCGGGCTGTCGTGCTTTCTGGTGCCGCGTTTCACGCCAGACGGGCGGCGCAACGGGCTTTTCCTGCAACGGCTTAAGGACAAGCTGGGCAACAAGTCCAACGCGTCCAGCGAGATGGAACTTCAGAATACCTGGGGGCAGTTGGTCGGCCCGGAAGGAAAGGGTATCAAAACAATCATCGACATGGTTCAGGGCACCCGGTTTTATTGTGCCTTCGGCTCGGCGGCCCTGATGCGGCAGGGGCTGGTTCAGGCGCTGCATCACACGACACACCGGTCGGCGTTTCAGAAAAAGCTGATCGACCAGCCGCTAATGCGAAACGTGCTGGCGGATCTGGCAATCGAATCCGAGGCGGCAACCGCGCTGAGCCTGCGCCTGGGGCGGGCGATCGACGAAGGTGAGGCCGGTGACGCCCAAGCGGCCGCACTGGCCCGGATCGGAACGGCAATTGGCAAATACTGGATTTGCAAACGCACACCCAACCACACCTTCGAGGCAATGGAATGCCACGGCGGCCCGGGCTATGTCGAGGAAAGCATCATGCCGCGCCTTTACCGCGAGGCCCCGGTGAATTCGATCTGGGAGGGGTCGGGCAATGTGATCTGCCTGGATGTCTTGCGCGCGCTCAACAAGGACCCTGCAACACACGCGGCGTATCTGGCCGAAGTCAGCAAAGCCCGGGGCGGGAATGCTTTTCTGGACAGGGCACTGGATGCGCTGAAAACGGCGCTGCAAGACCCGTCAGATATCGAACTGCGCGCCCGTCGGTTGACCGAGCAGATGGCCCTTGTGTGGCAGGCGGCGTTGCTGGTGCAACATGCGCCGTCTGCAACAGCAGACGCATTTTGTGCGTCTCGGCTGGGGGAATACTGGCTAGGCGCTTATGGCACCCTGCCTGTTGATACTGATTTCACGGCAATTATCACCCGCGCGAAAGCTGGCTAAGGAGGCTATCCATGTCAAAAGTTCTATTCGAGAAAACCGGCCGTATCGGGCGGATCACATTGAACCGTCCCGAAGTTCTGAATGCAATCGACGATGAGGTGCCAGCCCTGCTTTCGCAAGCTGTTGGCGCAGCCAATGAAGACCCCGATATCCACGCAATCATCCTTTCCGGCAACGGGCCTGCATTTTGTTCCGGATATGACCTGAAATATTACGCCGAAGGCAACGGCAATGGGCAGGTTACGCAGGACATGCCGTGGGACCCGATGAAAGACTTTGTCTTTATGTCCCGCAACACCGAGCATTTTATGTCTCTATGGCGTTCCAACAAGCCGGTGATTTGCAAGGTGCATGGCCATGCGGTTGCGGGTGGTTCCGACATCGCGCTTTGTGCTGACATGATCGTCATGGCCGAGGATGCCAAAATCGGCTATATGCCGACGCGGGTCTGGGGTTGCCCGACAACGGCCATGTGGGTTTATCGGCTGGGCGTAGAAAAAGCCAAGCGCATGCTTTTCACGGGCGACAAGATCGACGGGCGCGAGGCAGAGCGTATGGGGTTGGTCCTCAAGGCGGTACCCTTGGACGAACTGGACGCCGAAGTCGAAAGACTGGCCGAGCGGATGGCCTCTGTACCCATCAACCAGTTGATGATGCAGAAAATGGTGATCAATCAAGCCATCGAAGCGATGGGTCTGCCCAACACGCAACGCATCGCAACATTGCTGGATGGAATCACGCGTCACTCGCCAGAAGGTTTGAACTTCAAGAAACGCGCCGAGACTGTTGGCTGGAAACAGGCTGTCGATGAAAGGGATCGCGGTGTTTACGACTGGACTGAAGATCGGCCCATCAACAGCCGCGCGTAACGGTGCGATTTTCGAACTTTTTCAGGGTTGGAGACCTGTGCATGGCAGGCTGCGCCGCTGGTGCAACAGGCCCGTCGGCAACCCTAGGCGGCCCTTAGCGGGTTGCCGGGGGTTCCACTTTGCTTTTTTCTTCGGGCGCAGCTGCCTTATCGGGGCTGCGCGCGTGAATATCGTGAGGGCTTGATGGGCTCTTTTGGACTGGGCCTTAGTAAACCGATGAGAGCTTGAGATGGCCGTGATCCTCCCCCTTTGAAGTGGTCCGCCCTTATGATTAGGAAGCGGAGGACCAACGATGGCCATTAAGAGACCGAAACCCGAAGAGTTTGTCGTGAAGTTACGGCAGGTTGAAGTACTGATGGGGCAATGCATGCCCCGGATTGACGCAATCAGACAGATCAGCGTGACTGAACAAACCTATTACCGTTGGAAGAAGAAGTACGGCGGAAGGCCCACGATTTGATCACCAGCCCGGCCTTTATCGTGATCAAGGCGGCAAGTGAGTTTAAAGACAAGACCACGGCAATCAACCAGCTCTGGCAGACGGACTTCACCTATCTCAAGGTTCTTGGCTGGGGCTGGTTCTATCTGTCGACGGTTCTGGACGACTAAAGACGGCGAACATGATTAGCAGGCCAACCGTACGGCGCAGACGCTCGTTCTCTTTCTGTAGCCGCTTCAGTTCCTTGATTTGCTCTGTGCCGTAAAACCCGCAAGCATTACTCGGCTGAGGAAAAGATCCGCGTCGTTCTGGCCGGACTGCGAGGCGAGGAAAGCATTGCCTCCTTGTGCCGCCAGGAAGGCATTTCCGAGAGCCTGTATTACAGCTGGTCGAAAGAGCTTCTTGAAGCCGGAAAGCGCCATTTGGCGGGAGACACCGCCCGTCAAGTATGAGGAGGGTCAGAAAATGATCCGGTGGATCGTTTCCCCGACGATTGGTCACCGGGAGTGAAGGATCTGCGGTCTGAGTCTGCGGCCCTGAAAGAGGTCGTGGCCGAACTGAACCTTGAGAACAGGTGGGAATGGTCTTTTAAGTGTTGCGTGTTTCGCTATGCTGACAGGTGAATAAGCCAAACACTCCCAGAGTTCCGATCAAGATTTGTAGCAATGCCGGATACTGATACACCTCTCGACAAGCTGGGCCGCCTTCTTCAGCAAATCTACCCAGCCGCAGATAGCGACGCAGTTGCGCGTCAGGTTGTTGCCACCTTCTGGCCCGAAGGCCCTGCCCAACGCGAAGATGGGCGGGTTCCCAGCAACGATCTGTGGACCGAGCGGGATACCCTTCTGATCACCTACGGCAATTCGATCATCGACGGCAGTCATAAGCCGCTTGATCTGCTGCGTGACTTCCTACTTCGCCGGATGAAAGGCGTGATGAGTGGGGTGCATATTTTGCCCTTCTTTCCCTACACGTCAGACGATGGGTTTGCGGTATCGGATTTTCGGTCGGTCAATCCACAACTGGGCGATTGGTCCGATATCAACCGGATCAGCCAAGATTTTGATCTGATGTCAGATCTGGTGTTGAACCATGTTTCAAGTCAGGGACAATGGTTCAACGCATACCGGCAGGGACAAGCGCCCTATAACAAGTACTTCTTTGAAGCCAGCCCCACTGAGGACCTTTCGGATGTCGTCCGCCCCCGTACCACGCCGCTGTTGCAGGAGGTCGAGACGGCCAACGGGACGCGTCATGTCTGGTGTACCTTCAGTCACGATCAAATCGATTTGGATTTTCGCAATCCTGAAGTGCTGTTGGAATTCCTGCGGATTATCCGACTACATGTAGATAACGGTGTGAAGATTATCCGGCTGGATGCAGTTGCGTTTCTTTGGAAAGAATCTGGCACCGCTTCCATTCACCTCCCTCAGACCCATGCGATCATCAAATTGATGCGGGTGCTATGCGATTATGCAGATGAAACTATCATCCTGCTGACGGAAACGAACGTCCCCAAGGCCGAGAACCTGAGCTACTTCGGCAATCACGACGAAGCCCACGCCATCTACAACTTTCCGCTGCCTCCGCTGATCTTGCATGCGGTGATGTCCGGGTCGACCCATTACTTACGTCGCTGGCAAAGCGGCATGCCCCCTGCCTCGATGGGTTGTGCCTATCTGAACTTCACGGCCAGCCACGACGGGATCGGAATGCGTCCGGTCGAAGGTATTTTACCCGTCGAAGAGCAGAACCAGATGATCGACACGATAAAGAATATTGGCGGTCTTGTGTCGATGCGGTCGCTGCCAGACAGGGGGGAGGCCCCCTATGAAATCAACACCACCTACTACGAGGCCACCTCCCAAACCTTTACAGGTAAAGACGACCATCACTTTGATCGCTTCATTTGCACCCAAACGATCCCAATGTCGCTGGAAGGGATCCCCGCATTCTACATCCATGCCATACTGGCCACACCCAACGATCATACGCAGGTCGCGCATCGCGGCATGAACCGCGCGATCAACAGGCATAAGTGGGATTATCCTGAATTGAACGCTTTGTTGAATGATTCCACATCTATACAAGCACGCGTCATGNCGGCCCTGACCGAACGGTTGCGCATTCGNGCAAAGCAACCAGCATTCCACCCCAACGCAACGCAATTCACAATGCCATTGGAGGATCAGGTCTTTGGTGTCTGGCGGCAAAGCCTTGACCGGCGGCAGTCCATCTTTGCGTTGCACAATGTCAGCGATCAAACCGTGCTTTTGTCACATCTATCGATGAACCTCATTGAAGATGAGGCGTGGTTTGACCTGCTAGACGGCGACCCGATCGATATGAACCAAGAGGCCCTCGCATTGGCCCCCTATCAGTGCCGCTGGATCACCAACGAAGGCAGGCCTTAGTATTCCGCTTCATCGGCTTTGGCAGCCGCATGCATATCTGAAAGAAAACTCGGGTCGGCAGCATGGACGCGGTTCCATGTAGGTATGAAGGGGGTCTCATGAGGGTTGTCCAAAAATACCTGTCCAGCACGCATAATATTTTCGGCAAACAGCTCGATCGTGCGTTCTTCGGAATGGCGGTCTATCTCAAGTCCGTTCATTTTTGCATCACTGCAATAGCTATCCAATAGATCCAGGGCCGAGCGGTAGTAAGTTGCTTTCAGGGTTCTNAAAATATTGGGCGTAAAAACCGTGCCATCGGCAGCAAGCTTGCGAAAGATCGCCTTGCAAATGTCGGTCGACATCCGGTTCAAACCGGATTCGGCCTTATCCGCGCTGAGTTGCTGGTGCTTGTGATCATAGGCATCCGAAATTTCCACCTGACACACAGCTTTAGGTGCTAGATTACGCCACGCTTCGGACAAGACACCGATCTCAAGCCCCCAATCAGAAGGGATTCGCAGATCCGGTAGGATCGCTGTCCGCATGGCGAATTCACCCGACAGTGGGTAGCGGAAACTGCGCAGGTAGTCGATGAAATCCCGTGGCCCGATGACGCGATTCAGCGCAATCAAAAGTGGGCTGACCAGTAGCCGCGTCACCCGCCCGTTTAGATTGCCGCTCCCGATCCGCGCGTAGTATCCCTTGGCGACCTGGTAGGGAAATGTGGGGTTTGCAACAGGATAGACCAATCGCGCCAGCATCTCCTTGTCGTAGGTTAGGATATCACAATCATGAATGGCCATAACGGCACAGTCAGAACAGCTCATCAAATAGCCGAGGGCCGACCAGACGTTTTTGCCTTTTCCCTGTTCACTCGGTGCGATGCCCATAGCCTTCAACCGCGCCCCGAGTGCCAGCATACGTGGGCTGTCGTTCCAGATGACGATGTGGTTTTGGTTAAGTCCTTTGAAAAACTTCTTGGCATGCCGATATTGGGACTCATTGGCGGCATCCAGACCGATGATGATACGATGCAGATACTTCACATCAGCCAGCTCTTTCAAGATGTGAGGCATGGCATCGCCTTCAAGCTCTGAATAGAGACAGGGCAAGATCAACGTAATCTTTCGTGAAGCGGCAAAAACTCGAAGCTCTGCTTCCATTTCAGAAATCTCGCGCATGCGTAGATTGTGCAGTGTCGTGATGTTTCCGTTCTGATGGAAATCAGCCATTATTCAGGTCCTGTTCTCGTTCGAGCCGTTCGAGGATGTCGCACACGGCCAAATTCCAACCGGCGGGGCCAGCTTGCTTTGTGCGTATGATGCGCCCGGCACCTTCGGTTCTAAGCGGTGGTAGCGGTGGAAACGTCGGGTTTGCAACAATGATCCCGATATCGGCATATTCCAACATCTCGATATCGTTTGGAGCATCGCCTAGGGCGACCGTATAGCGTGGATTATAAGCTTGGATGATCTTTTGCATTTGATCAACCTTGTTGGCCCCAAAGGACAACGTCAGAAACCGGCCACCTTGCTGGGCGGTGACGCCATACGTGGCCAAAGCAGTCAGAAACTGATCGCGTTCGGTGTCGGTTCCAAACCAAAGACCTGGTTCAGAAAAGCTTCTAGACTGTGCCAAAACGGCACCCTCCTTGGACAGCCCCGTCATCGCCATAAGCTCGTCAGTGGGAACGTCACCAAACCCGCGAAACCGGCCTCGTAGTTCTGCGGGCGTCTCATCCAGCACGGCCCGGATAGCAAGATACTGAGTATCCTCCGACGTTTCCGCCACCAGTGGCGGCAAGACGCCAGCCCCATTCTCAACAATCGCAGGCCAAGCGTCGCACCCTATTTCAGCGCGAAGGCGATAGATTTCAGGGGCTGTCTTGCTGCTGGCCAAAACCAACCCAGCAGACATACGATCAAGCAAGCCAATGGCCTTCGCAGCGGGTGAAAAATCGTATGTGTGGTGATCAATCAGCGTACCGTCGAGATCAGTAAATACAATCAATTCAGAACGGTACGCCATGCTGCAATACTGGCCAATTCATTGGGCAATTGCAAGGGAAGCGCGCCTTGAAGTCAGACTTTCTAACGGCCGACGTGATGCATGCGAGTATGCAGCAGGAAAGCAGAGTGATGAACACGGCTTAGTTGCCTGGAGGCACCGGCACCGTCAAACTGCCCCCGCAGACGAGGCCAGAATGCCGGGCTAGGTGTTCAGTCCCGGCATCTGGTGGATCGGATTTAGGATGAATCGATCTGGCTCTNAAGTCCAGATCTTGCAGATGTATTCGTAAGGCACCAGACCGTTGANCGTCTTCGGCCTGCGGGCAAAATTGTAGGTTGCCATGAAGTCTGCGAGGTGGATGCGCAGNTTGCCCCGCATCTCGGCAATCCGGTCCAGTTCCCGTGCGACACGGATGCCTGACAGTGACGTATCCACAACGGCGGCCAGACATTCCCGGCTGAAGTCGTCAATCACGTTCAGGATGCGGAACCGACGACCGCAGGACAGGCTGTCAGAGACAAAGTCCAGGCTCCACCGCTGGTTCGACCCCTGCGGGATGGCCATGGGCGTTCTGGTGCCCAAATCGTCAACCTCCTCCAGCAGCATCTGGACTCAGGCAGGCTTGCACAAAAGGCCGGGGTCGGGTCTGGTGCCTGAGAAGGCCAGGAATAAGAGGGTTAAGAGCGATGGCAGAGGGCAGAGATATTCGAGAAGGGGAAATCCGGCTTGGCTTTGATCCTGAAGAGCGGACCGAGGTGGGTGTGACCTTTATCGGTCATATCCGGTCGGACTGGTCGCGGGGAAACAGTCCCCGCAATATTACTCAGGCGCGAGAAACCGGTGGCGGGAATGCCCGAATCGAGCTGGCACCCGGCTACGCAGCGGGGCTTCAGGGATTGGACATCGGGCGGCCAATCTGGGTGCTTTACTGGATGGATCGGGGGCGGCGCGACCTGATCGTTCAGGCTCCCCGACACTCGCCGGAGTTGCGCGGCGTGTTTGCACTGCGCTCGCCAGTTCGGCCAAACCCCGTAGCGATGGCGGCGGTGATCATTACGTCGATCGACCATGAGTCCGGGGTAATCGGTATAGATGCAACGGATGCTTTTGATCGTACGCCAGTGGTGGATATCAAGCCTTGGGTGGTAGGGATCGACGTGCCACCAACAGGGTGATCAATCCAACGTCGAAATGTGCCGCCACTATCTGGCAATTGTCNCCGTCAAGACCGGTTTCTGCCTTCGCCCTACGACAAACATGTTTCCAATCAGAATAATCCCAACGCCCACCACTTTGACTGGTGTCCAGATGAAACCTTCGAACATCCATGAAATCATCAGCGCCCAGATCGGAAAAACAATCATCGCATAGCCGCTTGAGCCAACCGTTGTTGAAGGTTGCGGCTCGAATCTTTAATTGGCATCGCTGCTTATCAAAACTTCTTGAGCTTGGAGCGTGGCGGCATATCAGGCGGGCTTGAATGGGTTCAGCACTTCGGCCCCCAGGCCCGCGACATCCGCCTCGTTCCGGGTTACCAACGTGAGCCCATTGACTTTCGCTGTCGCCGCCAGAAGAGCATCGATCACAGGAACCGGCCGGATTGCGGTCATCCGCCCCCATTCCTCGGCCACATCGGTGCTTACGGGCAGAACGCGGTCCGCGAAGGTACTGGTGATTTTGCCAAGCCATCGCTCGAGAACGGTCGCCTTTTGCGGATCCCGAGCCCGGGCAAGTTCGACGCCTTTGCGGATTTCGCCAATCACCAGAGCGCTGAGGTAAAGCTGATCTTCGGCAATACCTGACCACCAGGTTGCAACCACCGGATCGCAGCGGCTGCCCTTGCGTATTTCCGAGATGACGTTGGTGTCGATCAGGTAGTTCAAAGTTCAAGCTCGCGCCCGAGATCACGCCCGAGATCATGTGGCCGGTCCAGATCAATCCCATCCAGCGGAGCGGAGGCGAGCAGTGCCTTCAGGCCTTTTGTCGCGTGTGGCGCAACCTTTTCACGCAGGAGGTCTCGCGTCTCGGTCTCACGCTCCGGATCACCAAGGGCTGTTGCGACCTCGCGCACCAGCCCTGCGTATTCCTTGCGCACCTGAACCTCGACGCGCACAAGGCCCTGACGCTTCATGCGCTTGCGATAAGCATCTACGGGCGATTTTTGAGCATTGGCCACGGCACTCTCCTTTTCCGGAAACCTTACCGGAAATATGGTGATGGCGCAATGAACTTCAAGTGGGGCTGTCAACCCCCTTTGCCTTAGTGAGACACTTTTCGGCGAGACATTGCAAAGGGTGACTGAGCAGGTGCTCAGGCTGCGCGCAATCGCCTTGCCGTGATAGATCAGACAGAAGAGGTAGGTGTCAGGCGCGGCACTTATCGGTGTCCAGCGAAAGGGCCACCCGCTCCAGAATAGCGCCATCGCCGCAGCCAGCGAAACATTTCCACTAAATGCTAACCGTGCTGATCGTGCGGGAGGGGTTCCCGGCTCCATGCAGCGGGAAATGCCGGCGTATTTCGTCGCTGGATCGGCGTGATACCTCACAATCAAGGCCGTTCAGAACGGCCTCGACATCGGCATTCTCCACGACCCAACTGAAGTCAATGAGCTGTTGTCCCACTTATCTGTTCTCCAGACACTCGAGACATCTGAAAAGGAAGAGTCTGAGAGTATTAGGGAGTAAAAACAATAATGTACGTGGTTTGTGGGGAGTTGAGCGTGTGGGAATGTTTGTTGGTAAGTTGAATATTTATCCATATGTGTTATCATGTATACATATGACAAAAACAATTGAGAGAGACACTATGGCAGATCGTGCAACGGTGACCTTCCATACATCGCCGGAAACCAAGGCGCGCCTAGATCAGTTGGCAACTATTACCCGGCGCTCAAAATCCTATCTGACCAATGTGGCTGTAGAGCAATATCTGGCGGAGGAAGAGGATTTTATTGCTCACGTTCAGGCAGGAATTGCCGACGCGGACGCAGGTCGAACCCTTACAACCGAAGATCTGAAGCGGTCACTTACAGAGCATATTCAAAAGGTTAGCGCGGGCAAAAAATCTGCATGAAACTGATATGGTCTGTGCGCGCTGAAGCAAACCTCCACACTATCGTCGAGTACATTTCAAAAGACGACCCTGTCGCAGGCCAACGGTTGGCAGACGCCATCGTTGACAGCACAGTTGTGATGCTCACTGAGCACCCAAATGCCGGTCGTCAGGGGCGGGTTGATGGCACGAGGGAATGGGTTGCCCACAAAAAATATATTGTCGTCTATCGGATAAGGTGTGAGACGGTGATTGTAACTGCGGTTCGCCATTCCAGCTTGCAGTAACCTCAGCTTTTCCGGATCAACCGGATCAATCGTCCAGCGCAGTAACGTCAACCGAAAGTTCGAATATTTAGTGGCTCTGAGTACATGTGGTCATTATCCGCTGGTTGATATTGGGTGTAATTGGGTGTGGAAATGGGTTGACCAATGGGTGTAAATGGGTGTTGTTATGGGTATGATTGCTACGGACACACTCACTATTACGCCAAAAATCCTATCCAGGATTTCCGAAATTGACGAGTTCAAAGGTGCCTGGCGCGCGCTCGGGACGCTCGCTCCAGAACGATTGTCGGCACTTCGACGGGTAGCAACGATTGAAAGTATTGGATCATCTACTCGGATCGAGGGTAGCAAGCTTTCCGATCAGGACGTTCAACGGCTTTTGTCCAATCTGGAAATCAAACCCTTTGACACCCGCGATGAGCAGGAGGTTGCCGGATACGCGGAAGTGATGGAAACAATTTTTGCGTCGTGGGATAATATCGACATTACTGAAAATCACATCCAGCAACTGCATCGTGATCTGTTAATTTATAGCCATAAGGATGAACGTCACCGAGGTTCGTACAAGACATCTTCGAACAGTGTTGTGGCGTTTAACGAGACCGGTGTTCAGATCGGCGTCGTCTTTGAAACTGCGACACCTTTTGACACTCCACGACTGATGAACGAGCTCGTCAGCTGGTATCATGACAAAACCAAACAGCGAGAGTTTCATCCTCTGCTTGCGATCGGAATTTTCATCGTGGTCTTTCTGGAGATCCACCCGTTCCAGGATGGGAACGGCAGGCTAAGTCGGGTGCTGACGACACTATTGCTGCTAAGGGCAGGGTACGCTTATGTTCCTTATAGTTCGCTGGAAAGCGTAATAGAACAGAGCAAAGAAGGGTATTATCTGGCGCTGAGACAAACTCAGGGCACGATCCGGAAGTCGGAACCAGAGTGGACGCCCTGGCTGGAGTTTTTCCTGAATGCATTGCAACGCCAGATGCTGAGGCTCAAAACGCGGGTCGAACGCGAAAAGCTGATGATTGGTGCCATGCCTGAACTCGCCGCGAAGTTATTTGAACTGACGCGCGAGCAAGGTCGCCTAACCATGGCTGATGCTGTGAAACTGACAGGAGCAAACCGGAACACGCTAAAGCAGCATTTCAGGGCGCTGGTGAGTGACGGTCATCTGCAACTTCATGGGCAGGCACGGGGCGCGTGGTATTCAGTCCGATAACCGGCATAGGGCCTTGTCAGAGTATCCGTTTGGTCAAGTGCGTGTTTTCTTTCATAACCGGTTGTCGCGGATCACGGCGTTGGCCAGGACGATGAGCTTTCGCATGATGGCGGTTCCCGGCCAGCACCCGCCATTGATCGCGCCGGATGTCTGGGATGGCATTCAGGAGCAACTCAGATCAGATTCAGCGAAGGGGCGGACCTTCACCAGGCGCAACCGGGATGGCACCAAGCCATCAGTCTCAAAGCTGGCTGGAAAGATATTTGACCAAACTGGTGATCGCCTTACGCCCAGCCATTCAAAGACCTCGAAAGGGCGCAGGCTCAGGTACTACGTGTCCCATCGTCTGATCCGCGGCACCGCGCCGCGTGATCCCTCAGGCTGGCGATTGCCGGCCCCCGAACTCGAGGATAAAGTTGCTGGCTTGATTGGTCAGCATATGAGCAGCCCGGTGTTCCGAGCGGGCCTTCTTCGTGACGCCACGACCGAAGAGACCGCTGAGCTTGGTGTCAAGCTCTCATCATTGCGGGAGCCGGACCCTGGCAGCTCTGATGATGATCACGATATCCAGCTGGCACTCGTCGGCCGTATCGATATAGCGCCGGGCGAAATCCGCGTTTCCATCTCGGCCGAACACCTCGCCAGCGCACTAGGCCTGGATCAAACCCGCATCGTAGAAGGCCTCCTGGAGATCGCGTCCCCGTTCCAGCAGCGCAAACGTGGGGTTGAGACCAAGCTCATCATCGGAAACGATCCGGCGGACATCGACGAAACACTGCTACGCAATATCGCTAGGGCACATCGGTACTTCGATCTGGTGTGCTCCGGAAAAACATTTGGCGAAATTGCCGAAACCGAAGCTGTCTCGAAGCGCCGCGTTCAGCAACTTATTGAACTGGCGTTTCTGGCCCCAGATACTATCCGCTCAGTTCGGGAAGGCCGGCAGCCGGTCGGCCTGACATCCGACTGGTTGATGCGGCACGCATTCACTCCGATCTGGTCAGAACAGCGCAAACAGTTCGCCACGCTCTGAGCCTACGCATCGGCGTTTCGTCATCGTGTGCTGTGCGGCGACGCAAGAGACACCAGTGCAGTAGCGACCCTGTTCGCGGACCAGAGGGCAAGTTTAGTCCTAACCGACCCGCCCTATAATGTGAAAATCCAGGGCCACGTCGGCGGTCGGGGGAAGACCAAACATAGCGAGTTTGCTTTCGCGTCAGGTGAAATGTCAGACCAAGAGTTTATGGGCTTTCTGCGCGATAGTATGGAGATCATGCTCATGCACGCAGAGGATGGCGCATTGCTGTACCTCTTCATGGACTGGCGTCACATCGAGATCTTGCTGTCGGTTGGGCGTGAACTCGGTTTGGTCCTCAAAAATGTCTGTGTCTGGAACAAAACCACGCCGGGGCAGGGGTCGTTTTACCGCTCTGCCCATGAGCTGGTGGCTGTTTTTGCCAAACCCGGGGACGCTTCAACCAACAATGTGCAACTGGGTAGATTTGGACGAAACCGCACCAATGTCTGGACATATGTCAACGCCGGAGCAAAACTGCGCCAATGCGCCGGAGCAATAGTGCACCATTTGGCTGGTTCTGGCCGGAGCAAAAGTGCGCCACTTTGTGGGATTTAGGTTTGTCCATAGTCCCGCACGGTGAAGTGCCCTCATATTGCNGCGGAGCCGTGCGGGGCTGTGGTCAAACCGTGTGGCGTCGTTAGCAGATTATGCTTTGTTTGATTGACGGCTGTGTTTGAGTCGGTAGCTCTCGCCGTTCATTTCCAGGATGTGGACATGATGGGTCAACCGGTCGAGAAGCGCGCCTGTCAGGCGTTCCGATCCGAATGTGCTGGTCCATTCATCGAACGGCAGGTTGGATGTCACGATGGTGGACCCGCGCTCGTAGCGCTGTGAGAAGACCTCGAACAGCAACTCCGCGCCGGTTGGCGACAGCGGCACATATCCCAGCTCATCAATGATCAGCAGCCGGTACTTGGCCAGTTGCTTCTGCAGACGCAGCAAGCGCTTCTCATCCCGGGCTTCGAGGAGTTCATGCACGAGAGCTGATGCGGTGATGAAGCCGACGGCCAACCCCTTCTGACAGGCCGCCAGTCCAATGCCGAGGCCAATATGCGTCTTGCCGGTGCCGCTGTTTCCGACTGCGATGATGTTCTCGTTGCGGGAGATGTAATCACAGCGGGCCAGCTCCATCACCAGCATCTTGTTCAACGAGGGCATGGCCTTGAAGTCGAAGCTGTCGAGACTTTTTACAGCTGGGAACTTTGCGGCCTTGATCCGCCGTTCTACCATACGCCGCTCCCGGTCGATGAGTTCCAGTTCAGCGAGGCGCAAAAGGTAACTGGAATGATCAATCCCTTCTGCCGCGCATTGTTTGGCGACTTTGTCATACTCGCGCAGGAAAGTCGGCAGACGCAGGGCCTTCAGATGATGGGCCAGCAACAGTTGAGGTGTATCAGCCATCACCGACCCCCTGATAACAGCGTCATGTAATCACCTGGGGATGTGACCGCGACATGGGCCTGTGGCAGATATGGATAAACCGTCATGTCCAGCCGTGGCGGTCTGCGTTCGATCCGGCACAGCACCAAATGCTTCACTGCATCAAAGCCAATGGTGCCGCGTTCAAGGGCGCTCTGTATCCCGGCCTCCACGTCCGCGATCCGGAATGTCTCCAGCAGCCGCAGCACCTGAACGAACTCGCGCTTGCCCTTTTTGCCCATACGGGCCTCCATAAGACGGCGCAGGATGGTGAAGGCTTTGGGCAGTTTCCAATCAGCCAGTGGGGCTGCCTGATCAAGCGCGTTGGTCTTCTGTTCGATCAGCGCCAGATAATGAAGGGGATCAAAGATGTAATCCTCCTTCTCCCAGGATCGGGCATGGCGGGCGATAACTTCAGCCCCGCAGGCAATCACGACTTCATGCACATAGCCCCGTACCAGAACTTCTTGATGGCCGTAGGCCGTTGGAACCGAGTAATCGTTGCCGCGATACCGCACCAGGGACAGTGAACTCACCCGAACAGATTGTTTGTCGCAGGCGTCATAAGGGACAGTCGGCAAGGGTTGTAGCCGGTCCACATCAGCCACGAACCGTTCACCAATCGTGCCCTTGTGGCCACGCAGCTTGTCACCCATACGCTTGCGGCATTGTTCAGCCAGATGGGCGTTAAGATCATCAAAACTGGCAAACTGGGGCTTGGGCACCATGAAGTTGCGGCGGGTGTACCCCACCATCCCCTCGACTTTACCTTTGTCATTCCCCTTGCCGGGGCGACCAAAGCGATCCTCAAACAGATAATGGGACACCAGTTCTGAGAACACCCGGGTTCGTTTGCGTTTGCCGTCTCCCAGAATGCGGGCCACGGCAATCCGCGTGTTATCGTAGAGGATCGACACAGGCACACCGCCGAAGAACGCAAACGCCGCGACATGTGCATCACAGAACGCTTCAGTTGTCTCGGCCGGATATGCCTTCACAAAGCACGCATCCGAATGCGGCAGGTCCATCACCAGAAAGTGGATCTTGCGTTCAACGCCACTGATGACGGCAAGCGCCTCACCAAAGTCCGCCTGAGCATGGCCCGGCGGATGTGACAGGGGCACGAACATCTCCCGCTGTCGCTGCCTGGCCGCGAAGATGTAATCCTTCACGATCGTGATGCCGCCCGTAAAATGATACTCATCACGCAACCGTTCAAAGATCCGCTTTGACGTATGCCGCTGCTTCTTTGGGACCAGTTTGTCTGCTTCAAGAATCTGATCGATAATCCCGGTAAAGCCATCCAGCTTCGGACGTCTGATCTCCTTGTCGCGCCGATAACCAGGCGGGATCGAAAACATCAGCATCTTCTCAACAGTGCGCCGATTGATCCCGAAAATACGCGCCGCTTCTCGACGGCTCATGCCGTCTACAAGAACAGCATGACGAACGCGCCCGTACAAATCCACGTGTTTCAATCCCGCCCTCCGCCAAAACGAAGAGCCTATCAGGATGGGCTAATCAGCCCACCTGCGACAAGACAATCTCGCCGCTCACGTGGTGCAGTATTCCACCGGCGTTCTCACGC
>JGI24723J26617_10001672_pt1 | contig 19080 bp, 11 predicted proteins | sample Cruoilmetagenom6_FD_26617 | JGI IMG/M metagenome (IMG submission 26617)
TCTGAAGCCGTTACCACGCACAGCGAATTCGATGTCCTGTGGGCGAGTGCGGGTCCCTCGGCCGTTGTCTACGAGAATGGCGGCTGGATCTATCGCTACGACCCGGCCAGCGGCGAGACGAAGCGACTGGCAATTACGGTCGGCGGAGATCGTCCGGCAACACTGCCAAAAGTCGTCGAAGCGTCGAAGTTCATCGAGTCCGCCGACCTCTCACCAAGTGCCAATCGTGTTCTCATCTCGGCCCGCGGTGACGTCTTCAGTGTTCCGGCCAAAGATGGGCCGGTAAGAAACCTCACGCGCACACCGAACACTCGAGAAATCGACGCAAGTTGGTCTCCGGATGGCAAACAACTGGCGTACCTGTCGGACGCGTCGGGCGAGTACGAGATTTGGGTGCGGCCAGTAGGCGGCGGCAACGCGCGACGTGTCACAGAGGATGGCACCATCTGGCGATTTGCGCCGATCTGGTCTCCCGATTCGAACATGCTTGTATTCGGTGACAAAAAACAGCGCCTGAATGTCGTCGACGTCAGCAGCGGGCGGGTTCGGACGATCGACTCGTCGATCCACAACGATATTACGGACTACAGCTGGGCGCCCGACAGCCGTTTTGTTACTTACGTCAAGAACAACGAGCTTGGCACCGGCAACGTCTGGGTTTATTCGCTGGATGGCAAACGCGGTTACCCGGTGACATCGGAAATGACGAACGAAAGCGAGCCCGTATTCGACCCACAAGGCCGCTACCTGTATTTCCTTTCGTCACGTGATCACGACCTGCAGTTCAGCTCGATCGAATTCAATTACATGGTGACCAACTCAACACGTGTGTACGCGGCGCAACTGAATGCGGATCAACCTGCGTTGTTCCTGCCCAAGAGCGACGAAGTGGTACCGGCCAGCGAGGCTGAGGACGATGAGGAGAATGGTGAGTCCGGTGACGAAGCAGTCACGGTGAGCATCGAATTTGACGGCATCGAAGACCGGGTGGTGGCACTGCAACAAGCCGGCGGCAATTACAATAACCTGGCGGCAGCGCCCAAGGGTCCCGTATACGTGTCCGGCCAGAACGGCGACACCAAGGTCATGCTCTTTGATCTGGGGGACGAGGAAGAAGTCACTGTCCTCGAAGGCGTCGAGAGCTTCTCACTTTCGGCAAACGGCGAAAAAGTCCTCTACTCGGCCAGCAGTGAGCTTGGCATTGCCGATCTCGCTGCGGAACAGGACGCATCTGAAGGCAGGCTGGAACTCGACGACATGGAGCTACTGGTCGATCCAAAAGTCGAATGGCAACAGATGTATGTCGACGGCTGGCGCATCCTGCGTGACTGGTTCTACGACCCCGGCATGCACGGGATGGACTGGGACGGCATTCGCAGCAAGTACGAGCCGCTCGTGCCGCATGTCGCTCACCGTGCTGACCTCGACTACATCTTCGGCGAGATCGCCGGCGAAATGAATGCAGGACATATCTACGTGCAATCGGGCGACCAGCCCGCCGTGAAACGCCGTGCTGGCGGTTTGCTTGGCGCCGAGTTCGAACGCACTGGAGATGCCTACCGTGTCAGCAAGATCTTCAAAGGCGAAACCTGGCAGGCGGCCTTCTATTCACCGNTGGCGGCACCTGGCGTCGACGTCTCCGTCGGCGACTACGTAGTCGCGGTCAACGGAGTTTCAACGGCAGGCGNGCAGAACTTCTATCAGCTACTCGAAAACACGGGTGGTGACGTTGTGACGCTGACCGTGAACGACAGGCCGAGCAGTCGCGGCAGTCGCGACGTCATGGTCAAGACGGTCACGTCGGAAACCCAGCTACGATATCTCGACTGGATCGAAGATCGTGCACGTCGTGTCGACGAGCTTTCCGGCGGTCGAATCGGCTACGTGCACCTGCCGAATACGGCTGGTGACGGCAATCGCGAGCTTTTCAAACGCTTTATGCCGCAGATGAATAAAGACGCGTTGATCATCGATGCACGTTACAACGGTGGTGGCTTTATTCCCGATCGCATGATCGAGCTTGTGTCCCGCAGGCCATTGAACTACTGGAAGCGGCGTGGCCTTGAACCAGCTGCGACTCCGACCTTCTCGCACACCGGTCCCAAGGCGACATTGATCAATGGCTATTCGTCATCGGGCGGCGATGCATTTCCCTACTACTTCAAGAAACTCGGATTGGGCCCGCTGATCGGGACGCGAACCTGGGGTGGTCTTATCGGTATTTCCGGTAATCCGTCGCTGGCGGACGGCGGCAGTATTCTGGCATCCACGTTCCGCTTCCTGGACACGGATAACGAGTGGGCCGTCGAGAATGAAGGCGTGTCTCCGGATATCGAAGTTGTCGATCGGCCGGAGCTTGTAGCTGCTGGTGAGGACCCGACGCTTGAGACGGCGGTGAAGCACTTGCTTGCGGAGCTTGACGGAGCACCGCCCGCGAAGGTTGAGGCGCCTCCGGCGCCGACCGACTTCTGACGCTTGCTAGAAATCGAAAGGGCCCCAACGGGGCCCTTTTTCATTTTCCCACAATAAAATGGGGCGGCGAACTTGCGTTCGCCGCCCCGTGTGCCCACTTGTCTAGTCGGGCGTAAAGATCAGGGTATCCCCATCACCGAGATCAAATGGACTACCCAGTGTGAAGTCCTCCACTGGTGAAGTGCTGATCGCGCCGCCACCCATTGTCGAGAGATCGACCGGGGTAGAAAATGCGCCAGCGCCTAGCGCCGTGCCGACAATGGAACCTGCCGCGGTCACCGACCCGTAGTTGAAGTCGACTGTGCCGTCCGAGCGCAGTGTCACCGAGAAGTTGTTGGCACCGACGTTAGTGGGGAAACCCCACTCCGGTACATCGATGAAGCTGATAGTCAGCTCTGTCGCAAAGTCGGTGTCGGCGAGTACCAGTGCGCCGGTAGCATCGAGGTCAGCCCATAGTGGCGCTACCCTGGCCGGGCCATTCTCGAAGCCGAACAAGTCAACGATAAAGTCCCCAAAGGCCGGTGCAGCTCCCAACGTAATGTGTCCATTCGAGTTGACGAACACATCCGCATACTCGACACCGTCATATGGGAAGGTGAAGCCGAAGCCGGAAAGGTTGACCGAGGTTTCATCTCCCAGCGCCAACGGCAGCCCGTCGTGGAGCTGAACGTCGAGGACGTAGCGGCCCTGGTCAAACGGCAGGCCCTGACCTGGATCCACGCCATCGAAGTCGAGGTCGCCATAGAACGTCACTGCGAGCGCGTAGGTGCCCGTGATTGGCAATGTTCCTTCGATGCGTGACAGCAGGCCGTTACTATCATCATTGACGGCAAAAAGAATTGCCGTAGTCGCATCGCACTTGTCCAGCTTCACTCCGGAGTGACGGCGCGAGTGGTCATCGTCATCGTCATCGTCGTCGTCAAGCTTCGGCGGACAATAGTACAAGCCGAGTACGGAATCGATCTGGCCTCGAGCAACGTCTGCGATCAGGTACTTACCGGCCTCAGCGGTGAATCGATAGAAATCGATATCGGCAGCCGCGGGGTCGATCGCCGAGTAGCGCCTCTTGGTATCGCGAGTGTCGAAAGGTATCGCTATCTTGCTGGCCCGTCTCAGCGAATCATTTCTTTCGAACCGGTCCCTGAAGGCCTTGCCTAACTTCTTGAGCCGAATGCTGTTGCCCCACAGATCGAAGCTACCGTCGTCGCGCGTGTAATCTTCGAAGATCGCGGCGTCGCGACGTGCATCGATCTTCTTGCGGAAATCACGACTCTCGACGGAAAGATCGCTTTCGACCTCCACGCCTGAAGTAGTCGCGAGTCCACCGCTGAAGCCGACGATAGCGTCGGTAAGATCACCAGCATAGTGGGTGATCCTGATGTCCGCGCCGTGTCCACGATCGTCGTCGTAATCGTCGTCAGAATCGTCGTCTCTGTGGCCCCGATAGCCTCGTCGATCATCATCATCATCGTCGTCGTCGTGGATACAGGACTCGGAGTTGTCGTAGAGCGTGATGTCGAAGGTGTTGGAACCAGCACCAATGGGGAAGTCCCACTCCGGCACGTTTTCCCACGTTACGGTGAAACTACGGCTGGTCGTAGTGAAAAAGACAGATCCCTGCGGGTTTCCAGCCAGGTCTACGGGCTGCAAGTCATGCCAGAGACCCGCGATCATTGGCGGCCCACTGAGGAACTCCGAAACGCTCTCGGACCAATCGTTGTTGCCTTCGCCGAAGGTCAGGTTGCCGTTTGCATTGACAAAGACCGAGTCGTAAGCGGCGCCCCGAATGCAGAATTCGAAAGGCAGCGACAGCTGCACGCTCCCATCGTCTCCGACTGGCAAAGGGTCACCTTCGCGTGGCTGATTGAATAGGATATTGATGCCGGTGTTGGGTACGCCTGCAGCTACCAAAACTGGAGTGAATGCCTCCGGCAAGTCCGTATTCGGATCATTTGACTCGTCGGGTCCGAGTTGATATGCCTCCGGCAAGTCCGTATTCGGATCATTTGACTCGTCGGGTCCGTTATACAGTTCTTCAGGTCCCGGTAGTGGCGTTGCCAGCGCAGTGGAGAATCCTCCGGCAAGCACTTCGTCGATATACACCCCGTACTCGGCACCCGGCGTCAAACCGGTGATGCGGTAGAGACCGACATTGGGGTCCGACGGGTCAGTGCTGTCCGTGAAATCAGAAGAGATCGCCGATACAGCGTCGTTAAATGGGTCGACGATGTTGCGTGCGATAACGTTGACGCCAGTATGGCCGCTATTGCCAAGCAATATTTTGCCGCTGATCTCGCCCGTTGTACTCGCATAGCCGGATTCGGGATACATGCGCGAGGCGATAGCGATATCGTCCGCCTCAAGAGTCTGGGTACCGATACCGGGCCCGTAGTAAAACGGATACATAGTCTCGATAACATCCGAGAATGGGTTTGGCGGTGCGCCAAACGTATCCGTCGGGGTAGGGCCGGTATTGTCACCGCCTACAGAGCCGAGATAAACCTGACCGTTAACAACCGTATGCGCAAAATTCGTCCAGTGACCGAACTCATGCACCATGACATCCAGTGCTGCGGTGGAGTCCGAGAACGATGGACCATTTAGGAAGGACAACCCTTCGTCGATGGTGCAGGTTGCTGGATCGCCAAATTCCGGGCCGGCGAAGCCCAGAATACCGCTACCAGGGCCATACAGAAGGTCGAAAATCTCACCCGTGTCGTCAAATACAACGGCGCTAAGACCATCGGGTCCCGGTGCTTCCAGGTAAGGGCCGAAATTGGTGATGTCGACGTCGACTGGCAGCAGGGCGCCGGCAGTGTAGCTGAGCGTCGAACTGGGGATATCCTCCCACGCCTGAAACGCCGAACCAACAAGGGCGACCGCATCGCCGCTCATGACTGGTCCCAGGTTGCCCTGATCGGGATTGAACGTAATATTGGTACCACCGTTGGCCCAAAGATAGGGCACGCCCGACTCGCATACCGCCAGCGGTCCGCCGGCGAGCGACGGAGCGGCCAACAAAATAGTCACGGAACCGACGAGTGACGCGAACAATGTTTTGATTGATTTCATCGCAGTCATCTCCTATTGGCCCAGCAGTGCGCGAATTTCTTCACCCAGCTTGACGTATTCGACGGGACCGGCACCGTTCAAACCCAGGCCGGCATTATTGAATTCATTAACTGCCTGCAGCTCACCTTCCATAGGGCCTACTTTGAAGGCACCTTGGCCGAGGCCAACGGTCGTGGATAGACCTATCGAACTCTCAGATGTTGTAAACAACAGGTAATCGCCGCCCATGACGAGGCGCGGAACATCACGAAATGCGGAAAACTTTACTTTTCCGGCCTTGTTCGCAGGAGCCGGCTTAATGCTGCCAATCATCCGGATCTGGACCACAGCCTTTTCGCCTTTGACTTCACTTGCCTGACCTTTGAAGAGTTCTTCGACCCTGAGGCGGTAAGTAACTGTTGGCAATTCTGCGCCGCCCGCTTCGATCGTACTTTGTTGGATGTTAATAACCGTACCGCGAAAAATCTTGTCGGCGCGCCCTGTCATTTCTTCCAGATTCAGTTGCAGCATGATAGTCGCGTGGACCTGTGCTGTAAGAATCAGGAGTGACGCAGCGGCCAAAACATAGCTGCATATCTTCCGTCTCATACTTTTCTCCTGTGACTAGAGTGGAACTCGGTTTCGTTTCCGGGTGTATTCAGGAGCCGGGGGATAGAGGGCGCGGGAGCGCGGAGGGCAGGGATAGCAAACGCACTATCTCGAGTTAAAGCCCGACTGAGCAACGAAAAGTCGCCGATGAATTTCCCCTAATTGAGCGGCCTGAACACGAAGGCCTGCAAATTGCATTGTTATGGTGGATCTTTTTCTTGTTTGCACCCCATTTATAGTACGGGCGCGATCGAATTTCCATAATCTGGCCAAATTAATCGTCTTGACGCCCTTGCCATCGACCAGAAGTGAGTGCATTTCGCGGTCGAGCATTGGGGAATCCACTACTTGTCAGCTCGGCGCAGGCTCCGCCACAATGCGTTCTGGCTCCCACTTTGCAGCGAGACCTGTTTTGCCGGAGCGCGTCAGAATCTCTGGAGGCCCACAATGAAACGCAAACAATCTGACGACTGTGCTTCGTCCTCTGTTTTCCGAATTGCTCTGTTGTGTCTGGCGGCGCTGTCGGGACTTGCCAGTTGCGGTGGCAGCAGCGGTGGCGGCTTGGGCGGGGGAGCTTCCCCGTCGCCAGAGATCATCGTCAATAGCCTGTTGGACGATGCGTCGCCGCCGGCCGGAACAGTATCGCTTCGGTCTGCTCTGGAGTCCGCCGCACCTGGTCAAACAATCACTTTCGATCAAACCCTGAACGGCAGCACAATCAATCTAGTCTTCGTCGGTGAAGAACACACTGTTCTGACTGGCGAGGTGATGGGTTTCGACAACGTGAACAACATCTCTTTCCTCGTCGGGTATTTTGACCGGGATTACGGCAAATCAGCACTCTTCGCTGACAAGAACGTTGTCATCGACGCGTCAAACCTTCCTGATGGCATCACAATAAATTGGGACGGTGCAGATACCGCGAGAGTTCTGGCAGTGTCCGGCAATCTAGGGCTAACAAATGTTGCGATCACCGGCGGCAACAGCGTTTTTGATGTTGCGGAGGATATTGGCCAGCATCCGGATGACAATCAGACCTCTACGCTTGCAAGAGGGGCGGGGCTCGCTGTTTGGGGAGTCGCGACCCTAACCGACTGTGCGGTCCACGACAATCATGCGGTTGGTGACGATGCGGATACGTCTCGTGACGGAGGTGCCTATGGCGGCGGTGTCTACGCAGATACAGTAGTGATTGATAATTGTATCGTCAGCGGCAATTCGGTCTACGGGGGAGGAGCGGCCGGTGGAGGCGTATTTTCCGTTGGCGGGCGTGATACCGGTGTCAATACGTCTTCGATCAGCCAGTCAGCAATCACAGAAAACCGGATCACCGGGCTCTTTGCCTATGGCGCTGGCGTGTACTCGGATGGCGGGGGTATCGGACTGGCTACAAGATTTCATATTGAAAACAGTACCGTCGCGAGGAACCTGGTCGAACCGCCGGTACTTCCGCCTTTCCTGTTCAGCCTGTTGGATATCGGGTACTGGCGAGGGGGTGGTCTCTACATGTCCAACGGACACATGCGGGTTCAAAGCAGCACCATCGTTGAGAATGAGGTGTTTGGAAAACCGCGGTCCACTGAACTGGATAAGCCGAACATGGCGGGCGGTATCGCTGCGACCATCGGCAATGCCCACGCTGTTGAAGACATGATCATTGGACACTCTATTGTCGTCGGGAACACCGTTCACGAAATCGATGGTATCGATCCCGGTGGCTATACGATCGGGAACGTCTATCTGCACGATATTTTCACCGGATCCGTATTCTATTTCCGCAGCATGGGCTACAACCGGATCGGGGTTATCGATTTCAGCCAGATACTCGTGCCAATTGGTGAGCCGGGCTGGGCTTCTTTGTCGCGTAGACATTATCCGCAAGTCGATGACCTGGATGGCGTGGCTATCGGTGACGTACTCGGTGGTGCGACGCTGTCGACGTTCATCAACTCCTCCGGTGTCCAGGCAGATCCCTTTGCGGCGCTTTATTACGAGCCCGTAGGTAGTGCTGTGGACCAGCTCCCCGACGGCAACTACAACGTGACCGAGATTCTCGCTGAGCTGAACGGGCTGCAAGGGGAAGGCCAAAACCCCCTTCTTCTTCCGTTACTGCTGGATCAAATCCAGGATGTTTACGCTCAGCCAGCATTTGCGAGCGAGTTCAGAACCTATTTTCAAGAGTATTTGTCAGATCTTGATCCGGATACCGCGGGTTCTCAGCAGTATGCCAATTGCAGCACCGTCACTATCGACACCATTGAGCAGGCATACTGGTGCGGCCCCGCACAAACATGGCCGCAGTTTGAGTACAACCATGCATACATCGAGTTTTGGCATCATCTCGATTTGGCGCTTGCGAACGAAATTGCCGGAGTCAACGTGGATCAGATTACCAATCTGGGGCCGGCACTGATAAACGACGATGTCTGGACGGCGCTTTTCGGCCTCGGCAGCAGCCCTTTTAATGGCATCACAATGAACCTGACTGAGACGACGGTCGGCGTCAATCCATTGGCCACTGATCAGTTGAATAATCCCAGACCTGCGGACATCCTCGGTGACATAGGGGCAGTCGAAATTGATAATTAGCGGTGTGTCCGAAAGGGTCGAAATTGGCGCAATTTGAATAATTCCTGCGATCCCGCCCATTCATAATGCGCACGAGTAAGACGCGACCAAGAGGCTAGGGAAAATGGGTAAGGACTCCCAGGAAGNAAAACTCCGCGTACAGGCAGACAAGGACCTTTTTAAGGCGACCGTGCCGTTCGGTGTCGAATCCGTGAAGACCAGCTGGTGGCTCGTCGGCTCGACTTTCACGATGTTGATCGCATCGCTCTTCGGTGCCGCTCTCGCGCCAGCGTGGCCAATACGCCTCGTGTTCTCCATCTTGTCTGCGCTGTTGATGGTGCGCGCTTTCATCACGTACCACGACTATATGCACAATGCGATATTGTCGCGTTCGCGAATCGCGCGGTGGTTGTTCCGCCTTTACGCCGCGTTCTCGCTTACGCCGCCAAGATCGTGGAAGAGGAGCCACAATTATCACCATGGTCATGTAGGCAATATAGCCGCTGACAGCGCCGGTGCTTTCCCGATTATGACCACTGACATGTGGCGCAACGCTTCCCTCGCCAAGCGCATAGGCTATCGGGTCGAGCGTCATCCGCTGACTATTCTGACCGGGTATTTCACGATCTTCTTCCTCACCGTAACGTTGCTGCCATTGTTGAGGAACCCGGCCCGGCACTGGGATTCGCTGCTGGTATTGCTTGGCCATGGCACGTTGATTGCCGCATTGTGGGTTTTCGGTGGTTTCGATGTCGCGTTCTTTGTGGTTTTGTTGCCGATGACGATAGCCTCGATGCTTGGCAGCTACTTATTCTTCGCTCAACACAGCTTTGAGAATATGCGAGTTCTGCCAATTGAGACATGGACCAGTCGCCGAGCAGCGATGGAAACATCCAGTTACATGAAGCTCAATAAAGTCATGCGGTGGTTTGCCGGCAACATTGGCTATCACCATATCCATCACCTGAACGTGCGTATCCCGTTCTACCGCCTTCCCGAGGCGATGGAGGCGATTCCCGAGCTTCAATCACCCGTAACGACGACGCTCTCGCTCGCCGATATCAGGGCATGTTTCCGATGCTGCCTGTGGGATGAGGGACTGCAGCAAATGGTTTCATATCGCGAATTCGCCCGATCGCCATAGTATTTGCGCAAAGTCGGATGAAGTCTCGACTTCGGCACTTCCGAAACTGCTTGAAGAACAATCGCGATGTATCGAGTTAGTTTAGGATTGGCCTTTCGACAGAAAACCGTTTCACCGAAAACATTTTGTCTTGCCGCTGAAGAGGTATAGATTACATAGTGAGGCGAAAGCCTCTGCGCCAACAAGTTCGCTTGTTGACAACCGCCCTGCGAATGGAGGTCCGAGCCTTCGACAGTGTTGGGGGCGGTGGACGCAGAAGGCAGAACCTGGAGCGAAAGCGAGAAGCGAAAGCGGATCAGTGGAGCGACAGGAACGTTCTTGAGGAACTCGGAAAGAATCAGGAACGCTATGCCAGGTAGCCCGATACAAGAACAGATTCGAGCTTGGAATCAGTTATGTGGTCGAGAGGTTGCGTGACTGGAGAAAAGTCAGATAAACGAGACAAGCAGACCTACCTTTGCGTCCTCAAACGTAAGAAAGCCACCGATAGGTGGCTTTCTTTTTTGCATGCGAAGTGTTGATCCCGACTTTCAGGCCAAAGCGACGATTCCATCTACTCACACCTATGCTAGCCTTGCGGACATCGTAGCCTCGATCAACAGGGAGCCATTGTGAAAAGTGTAGTTTGGGTATCGATGATCATCCTGCTGTCGCTCAGTTTAGGCAGCAACGCACAGGAAGATGCAGGATCGGAAGTGGACGATCTGAAAGCGATGGAAGAACGCCTGAAACATCGTTTTGATGTGCTGAACAAGAAAATTGATGACGTGATCTGGTTCGAAAGAGTTGGCAACGTCGCCTTCATCGACAAGGTCTATATGACCGGCCCGCCATTGAAGGACGAGGAGAATCCCACGGCCCAGGGGGCAGGAAATCCCGTCAAGTTCTGGGCGTACGTCTTTATCCCGAAAGACATCGACCCAAGCAAGAAATATCCGCTGCTCGTATTTCCTCACGGTGGCGTGCACAGCAATCTCTCAACCTACTACACACACATTATCCGCGAGCTGATGTACCAGAAGTACATCGTCGTCGCGGCTGAGTACCGCGGCAGCACGGGATACGGCCGCGATCACTATCGAAAAATTGATTACGGTGGCCTGGAAATCGACGATGTTGGCGCCAGCCGGCAATACATGATTGATAACTACGACTTCGTCGATGCAGGAAAAGTCGGAATTATTGGATGGAGTCACGGCGGATTGATCGCGTTACACAATATATTTGAACACCCAAAGGACTACGAAGTCGCGTTCGCTGGTGTGCCGGTTAGTGATCTGATCGCTCGTATGGGATACAAGACGCAACAATACCGGGACCTCTACTCGGTCGACTACCATATCGGCAAGTCTGCCTATGAGGATGTCGAGGAATATAGGAGACGGTCTCCGGCCTGGCAGGTGCACAAGTTCCAGAACACGCCGCTGTTGATTCACACGAATACCAATGATGCGGATGTCAACGTCCTTGAGGTAGAGCACCTGATTAACGCACTCAAGGCCGAGGGAAAGAAGTTTGATTTCGAAATATTCGAGGACATCCCCGGAGGGCATTCATTTGATCGGACAGACAAGATGATTGCCAAGGAGATCCGGGTCAAGATCTACAAACATCTGGCCAGGCATCTGAATCCCGAGAGAACCATAAAATCTACGGACGACGTAAACAGGGCTTCGTACTACTTTCTCAAGTAGCGTGGCTGTACGAAGCTCTCTTGCTGGGGGGGTTGACGTTTCGGCGGCGCGTGGTTCGCCGGTAATTCACTCTGTGCGCTGTTCAGAAGTTCCAGACCCGCATCGAAATCCACGAGGCGATTGACCACGTAAAAAGCGAACATTGTCACGAGCCAGTCGGAGAAAACCTGCCGCGAACCCAGGTGTTTGCGCATGTTGATCATGATCCACGAAAAGTGTTCCCAGGTGTCGAAGCAGGAATCACAATCGCGATCAACACCCGTGCAGCATCGACGTGTCGTCGAGAAGTCTGCATTGATTGCTCGGAAATGCCGGTTATACGGCTTGCCATTGTTCTGTCGTTCCTGATTTGGACCGTAGTCGACTGAGAGATTGGTGCACACGTCATAGCCCCAGCGCTCACCTGCAAGCTGCCCGGTAGAGACTACGTTGTTGAGATAGTGCGTCGTGTACATCTGGTTCGGATACAACGAAATCATCCGGTCGACCTCGCGTCGGACCGCGTCGAATCCCCGCTGATAATCGAGTTCCCCGCCCAGCCTGGATACATCACTGTAGTAGTTGAAGAGAACTCGGTTGCCGTTATTGATGCACTCTTCGACAACCCTTTCGATTTCGTCTGCGCGACCCGGTGCGACGGTGTAATACCAGAATGCTCGTGGGTCGTTGCGATAATTCTCAAGGGCAGCCGAAAACAAGTCACGCTTTCCATCAGCCCGCAATTTCGAATCTGTCTTGTGGTTGCCCCAGATTGCTATTCCAAGCGGCATCTCCTCGAGTCCCTCGAAGGGAATCCGGATTAGTCCGTTGGTTGCGACGTTCATCTTGAAGCGGGCGTAGATTTTCCGGAGCCTGCCCGGTTCGAGCGCCGGTTCTCCGCCGACAACAGTTACGAAATTGGTGCCACGCGCTTCTTCGTCATCCAGCAGGCGATCAAACGTGCTGTCGTCTCTCGGCACCTCGATCTTGTCCATGCCCTCGGCGTAGTAATAGCAGCCGCTGCAGCGTAGATTGCACTTGCTCGTGAGATCCAGCGATATCGGCCGGACCGGTCCTGCATCACGGACTCTGTCGTACATGGTCTTCAGCAGTGGGTCGGACAAGTAGGCTTTCAGCCTGGACATCGGGGTATCTCCGTGAGCGTTCTCAAATCTGGCACACCTTAGTGACCTCAGCTGCGGCCTTTCAATAAACGGCCGAACCGTGAGGATCGCAAAAGGAAGTGATAGATGGCGAGTACGATCGGGACGCCTATCGCCAAAGTCAGCAGGTACTTCGTCACAGCCGGAAATGAACTGGCTGACAGTGCGCCCGCGATTGCGATGAGTATGGGCAGATGGATCAGGAAGATCCAGTACGAGGCGTCGCTCACGTATTGGCCGAGCGCCGATGGACGCCGGTCAAATCGTCCGTGAAAAACGCCCAGCATTCCGATCGTCATGAAGGTGGCAAGAAGGCTGTTGCTGAATCCAGCCACGATGCCCTCAAACAATTGCAGTTCATCAGGTGAAATGAGGCGCTGGCGGGTGGACCACACCGCGGCAGGCAGCACCAGCAGGGCACCGGTTATTGATTGCCAGGCACCGTGCCGAAATGACTCGAGCAGGTCCCGGTGTACATTCAGAAGCCAACCGAGCACAAAAAAACCAAACAACGTCACCTGCATTGGCAGGGTTGTGGCATCGCCGTCGTACAGGACATAGGCGGGAATCATCGTGCAACTAACAATGAGCGTCAGCAATGCCAATCGCCAGCGGCTGGCGAGGAGTCGTCTCGCTGCGGACCGGATGCTGCCTACCCGGGTGGGGAGAAATTGACGTAACAACCGCCTCAGGCAGACGGCGAATGCCGTGTAAGAGAGTAGTGAGACGAGGAACCACAGGTGATACGCCTTACTCCAGCGGATCCAGTCACCTTGCAGCAGCAGGTCGATGCCGGCCTGAAGCGATCCGGAGCCGGAGACTTCGCTTGCGAATAGATAGGCGCCGCGCGTCAGCGGTGATATTAGTAAATACGCAACGATGAGCGGCAGAAGTATCGTCCTGAAGCGATTGCGCACCAGGCTGCGTAGGCCTTTTCGCTGGTAGAGCAATGCGGCCGTGAAGCCTGCCGTCACGAAGAACGCAGGCATCGCAAAGCTGTACAGGAAGATCGCTACGACGTCGAACCCGAGATGCGTTTCCGCATCTTTGAAACGACGCGGCACAGTAAGGTAGGGCAGCAGCGCGTGGCCAAACATGACGACCGAAATCATCCCCGCGCGCAGGTTGTCGACCGCGTGGTAGCGTACGTTGTCCGCCGCGTTCATCGATTTCTGTTGGGAACAGGCTAAGTGGCAGCCTTCAGCATTCGCGAATCGACCTCGTAGTGCGAGCCGTCACTTGCTTCAAGATTGATCTCCCAGATCTCGTCATCCGGAATATTGGTTCGTTCGTGCCCCGGAAGCTCACGCTCGTCATCCACCTGCAGGCCCCAGACGCGAACGTTACGTACACCGGAAACAGGAATGCGTGTGGTATCGAAGCGGGCGCGCAGTGCCTCGTCAACGTCATCGGTCGCCCACACCGCGAATCCACAGGCAACAATATCGGCAACGCCTGACGGCATTATTGGTGACTTCTTTTGGTCGGTCATGGCGTATGCCTCTCTACCGCGTATGATGTGTTGACATAAATATAATACCGAACGCAGCATACTGCCCCGGATCCGACCAGACAATCCGGGGGAGTCCCTATGAAATTGAATTTTGGTGGCCAAATCACGATGACCAGGAAAGTACTCGTCACTCTATTTGTTCTCTCACTTGCCGTAATTTACGCGTGCCAACCGGCACACAACAGCGCTGATTCAGAGCCCACAATCATCACGCTGCTGTTTACGAACGATGTTGAAAGCGCGTACGACCCGATACCGGCGTTCTGGCTTGACGACCAGGAGATGATTGGTGGCATCGCTGAGATGACGACACTCATCAGGGAGATTCGGCGAGACGAACCCAACGTATTCCTGTTTGACTCCGGAGATATCTTTACAGGGGCCCTGGCCAAGCTTACGGAAGGGCGGCTGGCTTTCGAGCTCATGATTGCGATGGATTACGATGCAATGGCGATCGGCAATCATGAATTTGAATATGGCCATGAAGTGTTCGCGTGGCAAAAAAATCGTGCACCGTTTCCTGTGCTCGGCGCAAATTTCTTTTACAAGGACACCACGCATCCCTATGCACAGGCGCATGCTGTCATTGAGCGCAATGGTATTCGTATTGGCGTTATCGGCATCATGGGTCAGGATGCCGTCAGCGCAATCATCCCTTCATTCATAGAGCCGTTGAATGTCACTGTTCCAGCCGACGCGGTACAACGCTCGGTCGATGAGTTGCGCGACCAGGTCGATCTTATTGTCCTCCTCACCCACCAGGGCAAGACTGCACCCATGCAGACCGATGCCGAAAGCGATCCGCGCCTGCAACGTGATATTGACGCTGACATCAACCTGGCCGGTGCCGTTACGGGTGTCGACGTGTTGTTTGCAGGTCATGCTGACGCGGGCACTCCGCAACCTGTCGTTCACGAAAACACCGGCACCATCATCATGCAGACTTACGGGCAGGCGACGCACCTTGGCTATCTGCAACTCACCGTTAATTCGGCGACCCGGCAGATAGAAGGCCACGATGGCCGGTTGATCCCGGTTGACCCGGCGCTCTATTCACCAGACCCGGACATAGTCGCGAAGCTTGCGCAGTACCGCGGCGCATTCCCGGAGGTCCGGGCCGTAGTTGGCAGAACAGCCGCACGATTGAATCGTCGTTATATCGAGGAATCAGACGTTGGCCACCTGTTCGCCGACGCCTTTGTCGCTGCGGCTGCAGCCGATGTCGGCTTGATCCATAGCGGCAGCCTTAGAAAAGACCTGCCAGCCGGTGACATCCGCGTCGTCGACCTGCTCGATACTTATCCGTTCGTCGACGACGTCATCGTCAAGGAAATGACGGGTGAGCAGATTCGCCGCGCCTTAGAGCAGTCGTTCACTCTCGAACGTGGGTTGTTGCAGGTATCCGGGCTCAGTCTCAGTTATGACCTGACCAGGCCCGAGGGACAACGGTTGATTGCTCTGGAGCACGATGGAGTCCCCGTTGGGGCTACAGATCGCCTGTTGGTAGCGGCCCCCGGATTCCTGGCCGAGGGAGGCGACCTGTACACGATGTTCGCTGAAGCCGACGCCATTCGAAATGTCGGTAAGGTATCGGATGTCCTGGCAGGGTACTTCGCCGAGTATGATGAAGTCCCCGTACCCTCGCGGCGCCGGCAGGTGATTGCAGAGCCGACCGGATTGTAATAGCGTCCGGTTTCACTTTTGGTATCCAGTTTGCGAAGAGAGCCAGTATTCATGTCATACAAGAATATCCGTCTGCCGTTTGTTGCCGCACTGTTGGCGATTAGTTCATTAGCCGTTGCGGGTACCCCGCAGCACGAACGCCACGAACTCATGGAAAGTGTCGGCGACGCTGCCAAGGTTGTCGGTGCGATGCTCAAAGGCGAGTCTGAATACGACAACGCCGCTGCAATGAAGTCGCTCAACACCTGGGCGAGTGTTGCTGCCGAGTTCGGCGAGCACTTCCCGGTCGGTAGCGAAACGGGTGAAGACACCGAGGCTGCACCTGCTATCTGGGAAGATCGTGCAGGCTTCGATGCCGCACTGGCTGAGTGGCGCGATGCTGTTGATGCCGCGATCGCCGCAAATCCAGCCACGCTTGATGATGCGAAACCTGTAATTGGTGGAGCGTTCAACAAGTGCAAGAACTGCCACGACACCTACCGTATCGAAGACTAGTATCAAGGCAGCGTAAGTCTAATGCGCCGTATCATCGTCGCATCATTGTTTGCTCTCCTGTTGGCGGCGTGGTGGGTTACCGCGCCGGCGACAGTGTCTGAAGAAGATCTACCTGATCACTCGCCGGACGCCATTGCCGGGGAGCGCATTTTCTGGGCGGGCGGCTGCGCCTCCTGTCATGCCACACCGGTCGACGGTAAGCGCGCGAAGGGCCCCGACAAGCTGTTGCTCGGTGGTGGCATGGAACTCGAGTCGCCCTACGGTGTATTCCGCGTCCCCAATATTTCCCCACACGACGACGGTATCGGGGGCTGGACGCCGCTCGACTTCGTCAACGCCATGCAGCATGGCGTTTCACCCGATGGCAAACACTACTATCCATCGTTCCCGTACGGCTCCTACGCGAAGGCCGTGATCACAGACATACTGGATCTCAAGGCCTACATGGATACGTTGCCCGAGGTGTCTGGTCGAATCGATGACCACGCGCTGGAGTTCCCGTGGTCGATTCGGCGCGGACTGGGTGCCTGGAAGCGCTTGTACCTGAACGCACAGCCGGTAAGAATCTCGGACTCACCGGATTCCCTGATCGAACACGGCCGCGCACTGGTCGAAGGGCTTGGACACTGCGGCGAATGCCATACATCGCGCGGTCGTTTAGGTGGCCTCCAGGTTGGCCGGTGGTTAGCGGGTGCGCCGAATCCGGAAGGCAAAGGGAATATTCCGAACATCACTCCTGCCGGTGAGAACATCGCGTCCTGGTCGGCCAGGGATATTGCCTACTACCTCGAGAGCGGATTTACACCAGATTTTGATACGGTGGGTGGTTCGATGGTCGCTGTACAAGAGAACATGGCGCACCTGACATCAATGGACCGCGAGGCGATTGCCATGTATCTCAAATCCGTTCCGGAAATTGAATAACGTATCGCCTAGTCCGCGGACCGGTCGTGCCGGCCTGCCAACAGCAGGTAGATGAGCGGAACGACAAACAACGTGAACATTGTGCCGAAACTCATGCCACCGACGATGACCCAACCGATCTGGTGACGTGCTTCCGCGCCGGCTGGCCGCCTGCAACACGGCGTCGTGCTTGGCCATGCCGCTTTCGCGCAACTGGTTCGAGAACTCGACGATCAGGATGCCATGTTTAGAGATCAGCCCGACCAGGGTCACGGCTCCGATTTGCGTGTAGATATTCCAGGACGTTGCGACCTGCCACCACCCGTAGTCGTTGCCCAGGTTAATTGCAGCAAGGCAGAGGAAGGCCCCGAACATGGCAAGTGGCACCGCTACGAGAATGATTAACGGGTCAATAAAGCTCTCGAACTGGGCAGAGAGTACGAGGTAAATGAACATCAGGGCTAGTGCCATCATCACAAATGCCCCCGACCCCGATTCGCGGAATTCGCGCGATTGCCCATCGAGGTCGTACAACGCGTCCGGCGCAACCTCGGCCAATGCACTTTCCAGCCATTCGATGGCCTCACCCATCGAGTAGCCGGGTCCGAGACCCACTGATATCGTCGCAGATCGCATCTTGTTGAAATGATTGAGCTCTTTGGCTGCCACGGTCTCAGTAACGGTCGCGAGGTTCTGCAACTGAATCATCGAATTGTTCGCACCGCGAACAAAGATGCTACTCAGGTCGCCTGGTGTACGTCGGGCATCATCCTCGACCTGCACGATGACATCGTATTGTTCCGAGCCGATTTTGAAACGCGTAACATTGCGACCGCCCAGCATAGTCTCGAGCGTACGGCCGACACCGACGACGCTTGCGCCAACGGCCGAGATTTTCTCTCGATTCACATCGATCCTGAGTTCGGGCTTGTTCAGCTTGAGGTCGGAATTGGGATTCGTCAGGTTCGGGTTTTCGCGAATCTTGACGATGAGCCGCTGCACCATGGCATCCAGCTCGCTCCAGGTCAGCGTGCTCTGAACGACAAACCGGACTGGTTGACCGAAGTCCTGCACACCGAGAGGCGGCGACGTGGCGGGAAATGCCATGATGCCGGTTATCCCACCGAACTCACCAAACAGCGCGTTCTGGATCTGCTGGGTACTGCGGTCGCGATCACGCCAGTCATCCATAGTGACAAATGTAATTGTGTTCGTGACACCATTGAAACCACTGAAGCTAAAGTACCGGCGGGATTCGGGCTGCGCTGCGAGAATGCCGACAAGCTGCTGCGCGTAGCGGTCGGTGTAGTCGATAGTGGCACCCTCCGGCGCGCTGCCAATACCGATGATCGAGCCCTGGTCTTCCGCTGGCGCCAGTTCTTCCGGCAATGTTGTAAAGAGCGCAACCATCGCAATGATCACCAGGCCGGCACCGCCAACCACCGGCCAGCGGCGATCCAGTAGCTTGCTGAGCGTCGAGTGGTAGCCGCGGTCCAGGGCATGCAGGAAGCGCTCACCGATTTCGAAGAACCGCCCGTGTTTTTCCTCATGGTGAAGTAATTTTGAGCACATCATTGGCGACAGCGTCAGGGCAACAAAGCCGGACACCAGTACGGCACCGGCAAGTGTTAGTGCGAATTCCACGAACAGCTTGCCACTGCGACCCGTCGAGAAAGCGAAGGGCAAATAGACAGCTGCCAGGGTGACTGTCATCGCCATAATGGCGAAAGCGACTTCACGGCTGCCTGTGAAGGCAGCCGAGAGCGGTTCCATGCCGCTCTCGATGTGCCGGTAAATATTTTCGAG